>OHQM01000493.1_pt1 | contig 21191 bp, 15 predicted proteins | sample 1577941 | NCBI WGS metagenome assembly OHQM01 (sample SAMEA3879604, study PRJEB24766) | human gut metagenome | biome: human-associated habitat; feature: feces | place: USA | collected 1985/1987
GCCCGCAAAGCACTGGACAGCCATATCGGCCATGACGTTACTACCGTCGTAGATATTGGACGTCTCCCGGAAAGGCGAGTCTGTCCCGCTGACATCATGGTGGTCACGTCCCAGCATCACCGGCCCGATCTCTCCGTCACGAACCATCTGATTGAAACGGAGCGCAATCTTCAGCCTGCCTTCGGCATCCTGATAAAGGATACGGGCCTGTGTGCCTACTACCAGATTGTTCTTTTCGGCATCGCGTATCCAGTTGTAGTTATCACGGTCCTGTCCCCGCCGGTCCGGATCGATACAATCCATGGCGGCATGGTCGGTTTTGACCAGGTCTTCTTTTTTCCCGCTCAGACAAACCCAGCGAAAAGGACCGTAGCCGTAATCAAATAATTCCGGTCCCATTATATCTTCCACATAAGACGGCCAGATAAAACCATCTTTCTCATCGATACCATTCCTGGATATATCTTTTACACCGGCATCATAAATCGCTTTCAGGAATGAATTGCCGTAATCGAAGAAATAGGCTCCGCCCTCGACCAGCCGTTTTATCACTTCATAATGTCTGCGCAAAGAACGGTCCACCAGGGCACAAAACGTTTCCTGGTCTTCCGAAAGCAAACGCGTACGTTCTTCGAAAGAGATTCCTGCGGGACAGTATCCACCCTCATAAACAGCATGGCACGAAGTCTGGTCGCTCAGCAAGTCGATAGGAATAGATTCCGATGCGGCATATTCCAACAGGTCTACAATATTCCCATGATAAGCAACCGAAAGAGGCTCTTTGGCACGGCAAGCATCCGTAGCCAGGCGAAAAGCCTCGGCCTCGTTATCTGTAACCAACTGGACCCATCCCTGCGAATGGCGTGTTTCTATTCGCGATCGATCCACTTCCGCCACAATGCAGGCAGCACCGGCAATAACAGCCGCTTTCGGTTGTGCCCCGCTCATTCCTCCTAATCCGGACGAGACGAAAAGATGTCCTCGCAAGTCCTTGTCCTGCGGTATGCCAAGTTTAAGGCGACCGGCATTCAGGAGCGTATTGAAGGTTCCATGCACAATACCCTGCGGTCCGATATACATCCACCCTCCGGCTGTCATCTGACCATAGTTGGCAACCCCCATCTGGGCTGCCACATGCCAGTCCTTCTGATTATCGAACATACCGACCATCATCGAATTGGTGATAATTACCCGGGGAGCATCCGGCCTGGAACGAAACAGACCGAGCGGATGGCCCGATTCAATCACCAGGGTCTGCTCCTGTGTCATGATCTCCAGATATTGTTTGATCAACCGGTATTGCATCCAGTTCTGACAGACCTGACCTGTCTCTCCATACGTCACCAACTCATAAGGATAAAGGGCAATGTCGAAACAGAGGTTATTGTCAATCATTACCTGGAAAGCTTTTCCTTCCAGGCAGTTTCCTCGATAATCATCAATGGGACGTGCTTTCAGATCACCCTCCGGACGATAACGATACCCGTATATTCTTCCACGGGTACGAAGCTCTTCCATAAATTCAGGTGCTAATGTCTCATGAAGTTCTTTCGGAATGTACCTTAAGGCATTTTTCAATGCTGTTTCAGTTTGTGCAGACGTAAGGGAATAACCGCGATCGGGGGCGCGGCGGATACCGGCAACAAAAGAAGGATATGCCGGCAATTGGCTACCTAGATGTATATCCATAACTGATGACGTTTTAAAATAAACTTACAATTTGTCAGAATAAAACAATTGCAAGTGGCCTACAAGGTAGATATTTCCGTGCAACCGGACAATTTCGGCTATATGTTTAGAAGCATATTGTAAACAAGAAAAAAGGCCATCCCGCAATGAGATGGCCTTTTCATTATTTCATAAAAACTGTCTGTTACTTAGCAGCTTCGGCAGCTTTTTTGTTGATCTTTCTTTTCTGTATTTCGTATGCAATCGGAGTTGCAACGAACAGTGTAGAATATGTACCTACGATGATACCCAGCAAGATAGCGAACGTAAAGCTACGGATTGTGCTACCACCCAGGATAAAGATACAAAGTACTACAACCAATGTTGTCAATGATGTATTGAATGTACGAGACAACGTTGAGTTCAAAGCGTCATTGATCACCTGGTAACGATCGCGTTTCGGATACAGACCGATTGTTTCACGGATACGGTCGAATACAACCACGGTATCATTGATAGAGTAACCGATAATCGTCAGGATAGCCGCGATAAATGTCTGGTCGACTTCCATAGAGAACGGTAACACTTTCCATAATAAAGTATAGAAAGAGATGATACACAATGTTGTCACTGCTACTGAGGCAAATGCACCTACTGAGAACGACCAGTCACGGAAACGAAGCAGGATATAAGCTGCCATACAGAACATCGCGAAGATAACCGCCATGATAGCGCTGTTCTTGATGTCGTCGGCCATACTCGGTCCCACTTTCTGAGAACTCTGGATGTAAGTTGTTGTGAACTGATCCAATGTTGTTCCTTCCGGAAGCAGCGGTTTAACGCCTTCGAACAATAATGATTCGATTTCCTGGTCTACAGCAGGATCGGCATCGTCGATCTTATAGTTGGTAGAAACACGAACCTGATCCGGTGTACCGATCGTGATAACACTTACAGCACCATCCAGTTTTTCGTCCAGCATATTACGAACTTCATCCGTTTTTACATCCTGTGCAAAACGAACGATATAGTTACGTCCACCGGTGAAGTCGATACCGTTATTCAAACCGATCGTCATCATGGAGATCGCTCCCAAAAGAACGATACCGGCAGGAATCAGATAACCAGTCTTACGGGCACCCAGGAAGTTGATCTTCGGATTAGTCAACAGGTCTTTCGTGATAGATGTTACAAATGTTACATTCTTCAGTTTATCCTTAGCCAATAATGCTTCATAAACCATACGAGTCAGGAAGACCGCAGTAAGGAAAGAAGCAAACAGACCGATAATCATTGTAGTAGCGAAACCACGGATAGGACCTGTACCGAAGTAGAACAATACAACACCTGTAATGATAGATGTCAAGTTGGAGTCGAAGATAGCAGAGAACGCGTTACTGTAACCATCGGCAATAGCTTTGCTCAACGACTTACCGGCTCGAAGCTCTTCTTTTGTACGTTCATAGATCAACACGTTAGCATCGACTGCCATACCCAGTGTCAACACCATACCGGCGATACCCGGCAAAGTAAGTACAGCCTGGAAAGAAGCAAGGATACCCATCGTGAAGAAGATGTTCAATACCAATGCACCGTCTGCGATCAGACCCGGGATAATTCCGTAGAATGCACACATATAGATCATCAACAGGATCAATGCCAAAGCAAAGGAGATAACACCTGAGCTGATAGCTTCCTGACCCAGTGACGGACCGACAACGTCTTCCTGTACGATATGTACAGATGCAGCCATCTTACCTGATTTCAATACGTTAGCTAAGTCCTTCGCTTCTTCCGGAGTGAAGTGACCTGTAATCTGAGAACGTCCTCCGGTAATTTCGTCATTTACGTTTGGAGCGGAATAAACCATATCATCCAGAACGATAGCGATAGCTTTACCGATATTCTCTTTTGTCAAACGAGCCCATGCCTTAGCACCTTCTGCGTTCATGGCCATACTAACCTGCTGTTCTGAACGGCCAGCCTGCTGTACGAAGTCTGCATTAGCATCAGTTACTACGTCACCACCTAAAGCAGGCGTTCCGTCACGGTTAGTAACCTTGATAGCATATAATTCGAAAAATTGTTCTTTTTCGTCGATAGCCTTAACACCCCATTTCAAAGACAGGTTACGAGGTAACACGTCTTTCACCTGTTTCATTGCCAGGTATTCGTTAATCTTAGGAATGTCTCTTACGTTAGCCACACCAACGGCAGCACCACGACCTAACTGGCCGTTATACTGATTGATCTGTAACAAGGCAAACAACGGATGCTGTTTTGCAAATTCTTCCATCGACTGGTTAGCCTGAGCTTCCGGTTTATCCTGAGCGATCTGCTGTAACAGAGAATCAGCTTCGCTAGTAGCGGCAGCATTATCTGTAACAGTTTCCGTAGCAGTTGTTTCAGTACCTTCGGCAGAAACAGTTTCTGTTTCAGTTACGGCTACTTCGTCGTTATGTTCTTTCAAAACAGTAGCCAGTACATTGTCGGCAGCAACCAACTGCTGGTAAACTTCCGGCAACTGATAAGTTTCCCAAAATTCCAGGTTTGCACTGCCCTGTAACAATTTACGAACACGTTCAGGTTCTTTTACACCCGGAAGTTCCACCAGGATACGTCCTGCTGTTTCCAAACGCTGGATGTTAGGAGATACCACACCGAAACGGTCGATACGGGTACGCAATACGTTGAATGAATTATCGATAGCACTCTTCAGTTCGTCTTTTAATACTGAAACGACCTGAGCATCTGTGCTCTGCGGAGTAATTTTATCTTTCAACTCAAATGTACTGAAAATAGCAGACAAACGTGCGCCATTATCCAGGTTCTTGTACTCTTCTGCAAACAAGTCAATAAAGTCTTTCTGACTGGTTGCCTGGCGAGCATAAGCTAAATCCAAAGCCTTGTTGAAGTTCTCATCCTGGTTATTATTTGAAAGCGAACGGATTACATCTGCCACATTCAATTCCAGAACGACGTTCATACCGCCTTTCAGGTCAAGTCCTAAACTAATTTCCATTTCACGGCATTGCTTAAGCGTATAGCCCAGCCACACCTTCTGAGTAGATAATGAGTCCAAATAAAGACTCTCTTTCGACGGATCCCCTCCCGCATACTCAGCGGCTTTATTGTTGTAATATCTTGTTACAAATGAGAACGATAGATAGAACAAACATACAAGCGTAAGTAACACCGCGAAGACCCTTACAAATCCTTTGTTTTGCATTTGAATCTTGAGTTTATGTTATTACATTATTTATTTTCGTTTTTTCACAGGGTGCAAATATAGGCTTTTTTTCTTTGTCAAATAGTAATTAGATTAATTATTTGTCACTCTCTTAGTTAATTTCAAGTACAAATATATATCTTTGCCAGTAAAAAAACACAGATTGACCATGAAACAGCTATTATTATTCCTTTTATTTATTCCTTCCCTGCTTATGGCACAGGAAGATCAAAAGTATTTAGCCGGTGCTATCCCTGAAGAAGGAGGCAAAGTCGTATTTACCAAAGAGATAAATATGCCGTTGCTTTCGAAAGGGCAGATTTACGATATCATGTACCAATGGGCCGAAAAGTTCTTCAGCGAAGAAGGACGCCGACTGGTCTATTCTGACAAGGACAAAGGCGATATTGCAGCAGTAGGTGAAGAATACCTGGTATTCCAAAGCACAGCTTTATCATTGGACCGCACACTGATGGATTACCGCGTAACCATCGAATGCGAAGACAATGCAGCTAAAATTAAACTGGCCGGCATCCGCTACGAATACAATGTATCCTATCAGCGTGAACCTGAAAAGTACACAGCAGAAGAATGGATCACAGACAAATATGCACTGAACAAAAAGAAAGATAAACTGAATCGCGGTAACGGCAAGTTCCGTCGTAAAACAGTTGATTTTGCGGAAAATATGTTCCAGAGTGCCGATGCCGCATTCGGTATCCAGCCGGCCGGTACGGTAACACCTGCTTATGCCCTTACCCCTGCAACTCCGGTGCAACAGCAGCAACAAACAGTCAGACCGGCAGCTCCTGCCCAGCAAATCGCACAGGCTCCCGTCGGCAACAATACAGAGGTATGCCAGGGTTTATCCGCTTTCGAACCGGATAAAATCCCGTCTACCCTATTGAATATGCTGCCGGATAGCAGAATGCAGGTAACACCGGCAGATAAAGAGAATCTGATCGAGAGATATGCCACCTGGAAAGAAATGGGCAAGATGTTCGGAAAGAATATCGCTTCTATTTCTATCAGCCCGGAAAGTGAAGTCTACAAAGCAGTCAAAGATAACGACATCTACACGATCACTTTCACCAAAAAAGATGATACGGAAACCTGGTTCATGATTCAGTGCGTTAAGCAGGGCGAGTCAAGCGAAGGACAACAGAAAATCGTTATTGGAGAGATACTTAACGTATGGATCAGATAAATACAAAGATGATAAAGAAAACAATATTACTGCTATTGCTGATATGTCCCGTGCTTGCTATGGCACAGGGACATAAAGGCAGTGTAGAGTCGTGTGCCCCGATGAAAGAGGGGAAGGTTTGCTACAGCGACGAAGTAGACGTTGAAGGCGTAAAGAAAGGCGAATTGTTTAAAGCGATCGACAAATGGGCCAAGAAGAATTATGGGAAAGATGTTTTCCTGTCGAGTGTCAATTCCAACAAATCGAAAGGAACGATATTTATCAACTCCAAGGTCGAACTACTTCTGAACGATACGGATAAAACAATCGTCAAGTACAAGATGAGAATCTATTGCCACGACGAGAAATATAATGTAGAGCTGACGGATATTTCATATCAATACGATCCGAACAACGAAAAGAAATATAAGACCTATCCGGCCGAAAACGTTATTGCCAACAATGGGAAAAGCAATACGATCGCATTGATCAAAGACCCATTACTTTTCTGTAATGCGACCTTCTTTTTTGCAGAAAATTTATTTGCCGATGTGTTTAGTGCAGCAGATAATGACGAGTAAAAAATAAACAGACTATATATATTAATGTAAGGGGATTCCGGCAAGGGGTTCCCTTATTTTATTCTTCCAGGCTCAGATAGCACCATAACGGATAGTGGTCGGAATACCGTACCTTATCAATAGTGCAGTTCATGGATTTCATATTCTTTGAATGCAATATATTATCGATGCGAAACCAGAACATATTCTGATTATAGGTTATTCCCATCCCCTGTCCGGATTCGGCAAACGAATCGACTAAAGGTCCCTGTACCGTACGATGTGCATATGAAATCGGCGTATCATTAAAGTCACCGCAAACCAGGATGTAATCACCTTTTGCCTTTGAGATTTCTTCTGCGACGGCATCTGCCTGCCGGGCACGTATCTTAAAGGCCGGGCCCAGTTTTTGTTCAAGCGCACCTTTAATCCCATCGAAAGTATCCGTGCCGATATTTTTTATAAAAGCAGTATAGCGGCTCCGGTCCTCCATCGTCAATTTAAAAGATTCCAAATGATTATTGATCAAAGTCAGTTTCTTCCCATTCACATTCAACTCATGAATAGAAGAAGCATTGCTATCGCTTTTATATTTTATCTTCCGGCTGTTCGAGATCGGATATTTAGAAAAGACTGCTATCCCATAATCTGCATAACTAGTCTTATTTATAGGAATAACAGAACGATACGGATACATATCAAGTGCCTTATATACCTTCGAAGATGTCAGGTACTTGTCGGATTTACTCACGGCGTACTCCTGCAAACAGACAATATCGGCCCCCGAACCGGCAATATATTCGAGAATCTTATTAGGAGATTCCGTCGTATGGTTCAGGTAAGCAAAAGCCATTACATTATAAGTCAGCACCTTCAATACATTTTCTTTTGGAATATCTTTCGTCCGGCTATGATAAGGGAAATACTTTTTCACCGGTCCCCAGCAGATCAGGATAGAACATAATCCGATCAGCAGGAAACGCCATTCCCACAAAAACAGCCAATAGAGGATAAAACAAAGGTTCAGGACACATAAAATAGGGAAAACCAATCCCAGATAAGAAAAACTTAGGATAGTATCAGGAGAAACACGATCTGAATAAGCTGAAATAACAAACAGCACGACAATCAAAACATTGGCAAGAACGAACAATGATTTGAATAAAAGCTTCAGTGTTTTCAATCCTTCACTCATTTTTTACTTGCGTCAAATAATTGCCTTTTTTCATCGGCTGAAAGACTCTCATATCCGGAACGTTTCAATTTATCCAGAATAGCATCAAGGTCTGCCGATTCCCGGTGTTTACGGGCATTATATTCATAATCGGTTTCTGCACGTTTGTGCGTCACCTTCATTTTAGGTTTTCTCTTTCCGAGATTCACCACCCAATCCAACAAGCGATTCATCGGTGCCGTCAGGTCTTTCCCTTCCTTAATCCGCATGGCAAACCAGATACCGAATAAGGCACCCCCAATATGGGCTATATGCCCACCGGCATTCTCGGAAGTAATAGCCAACAGGTCGATCACAAAAGTGAAGAGCGCCAGATAGATCAATTTGATCCGCCCTATCAGGAACAGATTTATCTCCAGATCTTTCCGGTAGAACGATACGGCAAAAACTATTGCCATCACCGAAGCCGAAGCCCCCATCAGATAGCTTGAAGAAGCCACCGTCTGAAAATACGGAAAGATATTATAAGCAAGCATAAACAGTATTGCACCGGCAATACCTCCCAGCAGATACAATCCCCCCAACTGCCGTTCACTGAAAAATGTCAGAAACAATCCACCAAACCAGTACAACCAAAGCATATTAAAAAGGATATGCAGGAAGTCGAAATGGGTGAACATATAAGTAATGACCGTCCACGGCCGGTACATCAGCAACTCCGGCGAAGAAGGCATCTGCAAATATTGCAAAAAGGATATTCCGGGGATATTAAAAAGGAGAAATATCACCCCCATCAACCGGATCAGGATGAAAAGCCCTACATTAATATATATAAGCTTTGCCAGTATATTTCCTGCCCGGAACGTATTCTTCAGATTAGTAAAAATACTTTCCATTGTCTGCATCTTTCTTTTTCCAGTAGCGAACCATAAAGAAGCCGAACAACATACCGCCTAAATGGGCGAAGTGTGCGACCGTATCTCCACCAAAACTGGAAACACCCATAAATAGTTCTGCCAGACCGTAAAACACAACAAAATATTTAGCTTTAATAGGTATCGGAATAAACATCAGGAACAACGGCACATTCGGGAACAGCATGGCAAATGCCAACAAGATACCAAACACTGAACCGGAAGCCCCTATCGTGATCATCATATTCAATGAAGTATCCATACGAACCAGTTCAAACAGCGTCAGACCATTCGCACTGGCAAAAGATTGCACCGAATAGGCCCATACCAGTTCCTGTACGATACCGGCACCGATACCTGTCACGAGATAAAAGGTAAGGAAACGTTTCGGTCCCCACACATTTTCTAGTACACGTCCAAACATATACACCCCGAACATATTAAAAAAGACATGTGCAAAAGAGTGCGTATCGTGCATGAACATATAAGTAACAAACTGAAACGGGTAGAAATCTTTCACACCCGGAAAGTGCAATCCCAATAGTTGCACCAAATCAATCCCTACTTTCGGCAACACCAGACTGGCTACCCAGAATAGCAGGTTGATAATGATAAGGTTTTTTGTAACGGGCGGTATACTATTCAAGAACCCGGAGCCATTTTGATTCATCATACATATATCAATTTGCGGGCAAAGGTAAATATATTTTGATTGTTTTTCCTTCAAATAGTACTAAAACATAGTAAATCAATAAAAAAAACAGATTTTTTCTTTGCAGAATATCAAATTAAAACTACATTTGAACCGACTTTTAGGCTATCACAGATTTGTTTAATATATTAATTATCAATCCATCATGAACAAAACAGAATTTATCACAGCTGTAGCGGAAAAATCCGGTTTAAGTAAGGCTGATGCCAAGAAAGCAGTAGATGCTTTTGTTGAAACAGTATCCGACGAAATGAAAGCAGGAGGAAAAATTGCTCTTCTAGGTTTCGGTTCATTCTCCGTAACTGAAAAAGCAGCCCGCAAAGGCGTTAACCCAAAGACAAAACAACCCATTGAAATCGCAGCTCGCAAAGCCATCAAATTTAAACCCGGCGCAGAGTTAAACGACAAGGTTCAGTAAGAAACGGAATATTTTCATATTCGAAGAGGTGTTGCAAAAGTGTCATTTGTCAGTTTTACAACACCTTCTTTATTCTTTCATTGTTGGAATGTTGTTTTATCATATATTGTGATACAGTATTCGCATATATTATGATATTCTTTTCGCATAATATATGATAAAATAATTCCAGAGAACATCACTGCCCCCTGGAACCCACACTAGTATTAATATTAAACTTACCTGATTACACAGGTTAGTATTGTTATTCCGAACAAAACATGATTACGGGACTTCGGTCCCGTTTCATCTATCACATTACAAAGATCCTGCTTTTCAATCAATTATCATTGCATTTATGGTTCTCATGCCGCACCAGGCGACTCCAGAAAGCCTCTTTGTAAGCAACTGCTGTTATCTTAATTTCATTTTCCGCAACAACGAGAATACGTCAAACATATATACTCTCAATTTGCAGACCATCCGCTCCGCACAGCACGAATAGAGTAAATCAAATGAATTATGCGATCAAAGACCACCCTCATGCTGGAAATACCAGGTCCATCCGTTAATATTAATCTGAAGGACCAGCCAGGGATCGTTGTCGGCAAAGAAAAAGACGATCTTATATTCACTCTCCCGGTCGAGATATTCCTGAGCGCTCATATTATGCCCTTCGATTTTTGTCATCACCAGAAAATCGGTCAGATTGATATTGAATACCTTTTTACCTGTAGCCTTCTCTGTTACCACAAAACGGGCGTTACGGTTCGCAAGAAACCGCATCGTATTCAGTTCGACAATACCTGCTGCCAGATTCTTTTGTTCGATATGATAAGGACGGAAACTAAGATTATCATCTCCAAGCAGCGAATTATCGTGTGCCAGATAACCGTTGGATTCGATTATTTCATAGGTATAGGCATTCACATCTACCCCCCAGGAGTCTTCATTGCTTCCCTGAAAAACAAACCGTACTTTATTGGTATCTTTTATCAGGTTGATGACCTCCGTCTGATCGGTGGTACCGGTAAAGTCCACGTTATTAATCTCACCATACCAAAGCGGCTCGAGTTCTTTATCGATGATAAGTGTTTCCTCACGTTTCAATTGCAGCTTCAGGTCAGCGATGGAGGAAACACCTGCCTGCAACGATGTTATATCATATGAATCATGTGCACCTGCCCATGCCATAAACTGGTATTGTCCGACAGGTAACTTAACTTCCATCAAATAACAGCCTGTTCCCAATGTACTCCCTTCCTCTGCTTGTTTAAACAGGAACTTGCCGTCTTTATCAAATACATAAAGCTCCACTTTATCCACCTGCGAATGGAATGCATCAGCAAATTCCATATTGTAATCATACTTAAACTTAACAAACAAACGGCACTCCAGCAGATCTTCGTTAAAGCTATCGCATGAAGTCATTATCAGGGGGCCGATAAGGACAAACCACATGGCTATGTGACGTAATAGGCTTTTTAGCTTCATATTTTTCAGTTTTCTAATTATTCTATATATAGAGGAAAAGATATTTCTTCTTTTCTCGTTATTTCCAATTCAGTGGACAGAACTGTCTGTTCCGTCAAATATAAATCCCAGAGTTTTATCAAGTCTCCGGCAACTCTTTTGCTAAAAATAAAGGGGGGTGTCACAAAAGTCTGTTTTGTCATGGCGGACTTGATCCGCCAACTCATACTAGATTAAATACATTATTAATATGCGATCCCGGGACAAGCCCGGGATGACAGGATAGTGACTTTTGACACACCTCCTTTTATATTAAAAAGATTTCGTAATTATAAATCTATCTCTTGTCTATACCAAGTCCAAGGATTGATGCCAATTTCAACAGAGATGAAACTTTCTTCTTCTTCATCTTTCTTGCCTGGATCCGGTTCAGGAATAGTCGGATAACCCGGAGTCTTTATATCCTTGATAGCAATGTCATATACAGAATTACGCACCACGCCAAACTCTCCGAGTTTATTGTTCGTGTTATCCGTATCATTATCATGCTTAATCATAATAACATGATAGCCTTCTCCTCCTTTGTAATAATATACATTTCCATAAGCGGCTGCTCCATGTGCTATAATTTCAGTTTGATAGAATTCTGCTGCAATTTTCTTCGCTCCATCCTCCACAGAAGCATAAGTTCCATCAGAAATTTTAGCATCAAACTGAACTTTGGTAGGAAGAGTAACAGGATCCACACCTGATACATTATATTTCACTAAAGAATCAATGTAAGCACCAAATGAATTGGTAACCGTAGTCTGAAGGTAATTATCCGGGTCTTTATCCTTATATTTTGACGTTAATTCCGCCTCAATGTACTTCTGAACCAATTTGTAAGAATAATACCCATTAGTACCAATCTGAATCCAGTCACTTCCAGGTTTAACATTTCCTGAAGCATCCACATCGTCATCGCTGTTAGCATCTCCATCATAGGATCCGCCAGTATAATTATCGTCATTATCCGGAAGCAACAACCCTTTAGGCTGACTTTCCACCTTCAACAAAACATGTGTAGTGTAGGCTTGATAGTTGTCAGCTTCTTCCTGCGTATTCTCCAGGCAATACAAAGCCGGGATCTTAGAGGCATTGGGACCTGTAGAGTCAGCTGTTGCAGCGACCCAAGTCGATGGCAATACAGTAGCATGCGTATAATAATCATAATTCTCCGTATATGGAGTGGTTGTTATATCCGCCATAGACGTTTTCTGCCCATCATAGTTCGGGTCTACCCTGTAAGAACCGAAATGCCATTTATCAAACGGAGTGATACAACCACGAGCCGTTGTTTCCAACCACGTCTTAGTTCTCTCAGACATCGGGTAATATTTTTTATTCGTCACATTTAATGTCCATCCGACAGTATTAATATCCAAGGTGGATTGCGGATAATTAACATCCGCAAACAAACGAACTTTTGCAGCTACACGGTCTACGGTAACTTTATAAGGTTTGCCTTCCGCCTCACCTGCAGTCGCATAAGTTACCAGATCATTATCTGTTACAGTAACCGAACCACCTGCATCTGTAACCGTTGTCGGTTCTAGCTTGCCTTTGGCATTGGTCATCATAAAGTTATTCTGATTTGTACCGCCGATAACTGCACCTACACTAGTCTTAGCAATAATTTTATTTACATCATCGAATGTACTGGCAGAAGCCACATTTGTTGTAAATTCAGTAGATGGATTTAATATGATCATAAAAGCTTTCGAATTCTTATCCACTTTAAAAGCCTTTGTCGGGGTTCCGTCAGGCTGTCCCGGAGTTCCTATTTCAGGCTCTCCCGTCCCCCATGACAATTTAGTCAACAATGCCGGATTATTCGATCCTGTAAGATGGCTATCAAAGAAAAGAGCCATCATTGTATTGACTTTCGATTCATCAGCCGTACCATTTTCCTGATCAGGATTATGCAAAGCCTTGGTAGTTGTCGTTGTCACAACATTCAGAGAAACCCAAGCATCACCTCCTGCTCCAGTACCGCCGCCGTCATCTCCACCATCCGGCAGATTTTCACTACACGCTGCAAACATAAAGGATGCAAGCGCAAACATAAAAAGATTCTTCTTTTTCATTTCACTCAATTTTAATTAGTAATTTTCACTCATTTATTTATCTAATTGTCTTCTCAATCTCAGCAATATTCGCCTTTTTCTTTGCCAATTCATCCAGATTATCTTTGGCTGCTTCCAGTCCTGAACCTGCGGCTGCTTTCAAATATTTTTCAGCTTGTTTATAGTCTCCTTTCAATAAAGCTACTACACCGCGTGAATTAATATATTCAGGTTCTTTTGAATCCACCTTATTCAGATAACGCTCGGCCGCAACCAGATCTTTACGCAAGATAGCTGCCGCTGCCGCATTCATATTGGCTATCTCATTTTCCGGGTACATCCGTACAGCCACTTCGAATACATCGACAAACTCATGTGAGCCGGCCGGATAACTATTGGCAACCATGAACATTTCATTCAGGCTCAGGTTCTGCGGACGCGTTTTAATAACTTCCTTCGCTTCTTCCACATCAAAGTTCTTTACGTTAAAGTTGACTTTACAAACAGCAACACGCAGACGCGGATATACATTTCTCAGCAAATATTGATAAGGCATACCGCTCTGAAGCTGTTTCAACTTCGCTTTTCTTTCTGTTTCAAGCGGATAGTTATCAATGATAGCCAGCACCTCCTCCTTATAATCCATATCTCCGGCTTCCAGTGCTTTCACCAGACCGTCCCAGTTTTCACCCCCGAAAATGGTTTGATACTGATTCCTGCGGAAGTCATAACGGGAACCCAGATAGTCACGTAATGCCATCGCACGTCCTTCGGACAAACGCTTATTGTTAGCCAGCGAGCCTTCCGGAGAAGCATATCCTACAATATTTAACTTCAACACTCGGATCCGACTTCAACTCATCGATCATCGTCCGTATCTTAGCCAGTTCCTGGGGATTATTCATATATTCAGGACGAATATCTACTTTATTCACCTCAAAATCCAGAAAACTTTCCACCTGTATATCACGGCGTTTAATTTCTTCGACTACCGGTTTAATAAAAGCCATATGCGGTACAATAGCGTAGGGTTCCGGTATATATTCCAGTGTTACTCTGTCTACAACCGGTTCCACTTTCATCAATAATGTCTCACCACAACCGCATTCATCTCGTTGAATATCCAGATGGGCATCAGCCATCCATGATTCATAAGGAAGGATATAACGATATTGAATCGTTTCGCTTGTCGGCCTATGCACTCGCTTAACAATATAAGGTTTTTCATAACCGGCTTTCTCCGCCGCATTCATCAGAGAAAGCGAACGTTCGTAAACCCGATATTCATCTCTCCCTTTCATTGTTACTTCAGGCAGATTACAACTCTTTTCTGAAGAAACCAGCTGCGGGATAAGGTCCACACCACGAGTCGATTTGACTTTCACTCCATTCAGGACGATGTCCATATCTATATAAAGAGAGTCTCCCACCTGTTCCAGCCGTACGGGATTTACCGTAATACTTCCTTCAAAAGAGCGCGACTGTGCCTTTACCTGAAGAACATTCAGACAGGTAAAAGCCAGCAGGCATATAATGAATTGTATATTTCTTTTCATCACTCTTCTTTTATTTAATCAGATAAATAATTGACAAAGCTGCTTTCGTCGGGCCGAAATAATTTCGTCCGGTATCTTTCAGTTTAGAGCCGCACTCCGCACAAGGATATTTTTCATATTCTATACGTGCATATCCCAGACCGACAGACGCTTCTATACTCCAACGTTTTTTCAATATCCAGGAATGCCCGACCGAAATACCGCCTCCATACAGATGTCCCTGATACCGGTTCTTTTGCATATTTTTGCTGAAAATACCCGGCAAGCCACCGACATTGAAGTCGGCATAATGTCCATGCAACCCTACGAACGTACGGTTGAAACTTTCGCAAAACCAGTAACGCACCTCCGGTTGTACGCCCCAGTGACGCAAGCGGCGGCCATTATCCGGTTTCCACGGGTTATAGTTGACAGGAATATCTAATGTCCATTTACGGGCCAGTCCAAATTCCAATCCCAAGTTCACCGTCGTCGTTGCATCATATAATAGATTGCTTTTGACTGCAATTTTCTGCGCTTTACTCTCGATGACCAGGCATCCGAGCATGAAGAACAGGAGTATAAAGGCTCTTTTCATCTATATTACTTTTAATTTACGGAAATACTGTTTCCTAACTGAGTTATATCTATTTTAATACGCTGTGTCGCCATGCCGGATGATGAATTATTATCAATAGTTGTCAAATACACAATTCCGTTTCGCGTATCTGTGCCCGGATTAGGCAAAACTTCTATAAATATTGCTCCGTCATCTACTGTGATATTATCCGTATCATTTCGTTCTTCACCGGAAGAAGGACGCAACTTTATCCAGTTTTTAGGACTATATACCGCATTATCTTCCACATAGCCAGACAAGCAAGTATAGTTTACCTTTCTATACTGAGGGTCTCTGTTTGTCGTCGGCATATATTGTATCGTCTCCCCTCCGGCATTAATAGCCTTTCTCTGATTAATATGGATCTGCTTCTCCAGATTTCCTAGCTTAAGTGTGATGTAAGCATTTTGTCTAAGTGCTGTACCCTCCTGATTAAACTGAAATTCATCATAAAACTGTAAATAATTTTTTACTTCCACATTTACGGGAGTTACATTAGGGTCCGAAGAACCAGCACCTGCAATAGAAATCCCAAAAGGAGAAACCAATCTATATGCATAATCAGCCAAACTTCTTTCATCACTTATCTTATTCGAATTTGGAAAAATAGTCTTACAATCGGTTATTACCCTAAAAGCCTCATATTCGGCAGTTTCATTCGTATAAGCAAAAAAGACGGAGTTACTTACGCCCAAATAATAATCATTATTGGCTATTATCTCATATGTATTACTATCATCGACCAGTACGCTATAATCAAGTGCCGTATTCGATGGCTTGGAAACTTTAGCATCGGCAACCGTATCAAATCCCGGCCCATGAACTTTGTTTATAGTAAACGTATATAACTTATTACGCACCAGATTCATCAAAGTCAGATTATCATCCACGATCGCTATTTTATAAAAATAATTACGCCCTTCATAAGTACCCTGAATAATAAAATAAGTATTATTAGATACAGGCGATTCATATAAATAAATCGGCTTGTCCGCCGTACTTTGACCGCCGGAAACAGCAGAGGTTGCGATTAAAGGAGACGAATAGCTCGCATCATAACGTAATTCAGTTAAACCTGAGGTATTGTAAACAGCACCATCGGATTTATGTAACTGTCCTTGACGCGGAACATTCACAATCGCCGTAATGCCTGTGAAATCGAAATTAGATGCAGCATTGACTATGGCTATTTTAGACACAACCCGGCTCAATAACAAAGAACTGCCATCTGTATTCTCTATTCTTGTCGAATTATTTATCTCATCAACCTCTAACAGGTAACTCATAGGAATTGTCTCGCCTTCGCCACTATAAGGAACAACCGACTGTGCAGGAATAGCCAACGGCTCAGTTAATAAGTTGGAACATGCCTCTGACAAAGTCGTTACACCAACTTTCAGATTAGCTGTAAAACTCTCAATTTCAAATTCATATCCCGAATCGGCATCTCCATAATAAAATTCACTCTGCGGATTCGCCAATATTAATAAATGATACTTCGTACCAGAAGGTTGCCTAGTAAGCAAAACATATCTCTTCCCTATAAGTTCAAAAGCCTGGACAGCTTCTACAAAAGTTGCAGAAGCTTCATTATTTCCTTTAAACACTAGTATCCAAGGAGTAATACCTACCGTGTTTTCATCATTCAAACCTTTGGTAACAGGAAGCTTATATGAATCTGCACGGGTAAAAATCTCAATTCTTACTTTATCATCTACTATTTCTTCTGGATCTTCCGATATCAAAACCTCATGTTCACAACTGGTCACAAATAGCAGAATAGCTAAAAGAAACAGATAGTTTATATGTATTATAATTTTCCTCATTTTATTACCTTCAAAAAACATAGTCGTCAACGATTTGGGGAAAGAGTTTCATCCCTGACACAACGGGCTGATTCTGCAAAAGTCGGTAGTTGGTAATAGAGCCCCGGATTAGGCCACTTCCCCAAACTAATACTCCACACACTCTGAGGTGTATTCGCAGAATAAGGACCGATAGACGATGACTGGTAATAACCTGTCGAACCTGAAAATTCAACCTGTCCGGAAACAGAAGCCCGTCTCCCCGCTGAAGGGAAGAAAACCGAAGCATTCTCATTATCTTTATTATAAACTAAAATACCACGATAAGCAACCTGTGCATTATCAACAGATACCCCAAAAGAATACTCACTTTTTTTTATAACCGGAAGGCGGTCAAAATAGCCGTCTGCATAAAAACCGAAAGCAAAAGTGATGTGCCTTTTCGCTTCTTCCGTATCATTCGGATCCTGCCAAAAATTAGGTTCTCGATCTATTTTAATACCATTTTTTTCCGATGATCCGTCCCATCCTCCTATATTTTCCAATCGCGCAGCATCACCGGCCAATGGATTTTTGAAAAGCGACTGCCTCCATTCAGAATAAGCAATATTCTCCCCGTGGTCTACTGCGATTGTATCCTTTTGTTTTTCAAACACATCAACATATGCAGTACCGACCTTCACCCCATTCACATACTTAACCATATTAGGATACAGACCATTCCAGGAAATCCGGTCAGTATATCCATCACTGGGGCGATGATACCCCTCCGGACAAATCTCAAAAATATCTTTATAACCATAGTCATATATCGGATCAGCTGTTCCTGTTGCAGTATTCCATACTGGTAAAAATAGTCTACTGTTGGTCGTTAAAAACTGTAACGTCTTGTTCCAGTAAGACGCAATCACCGGATTAACCGGATGATAAGCCTGGCGAAAATACGGTTCCAAATGCGTACTGTCAGGAAGCCCCCACTGAAAGAAGGCACCAGCCTGACTGGGATATTTAACAAAAACTCCATTTTTATGACCAACCTGATAATTAGCAGCCTCACCACCATTTTTAAATTCAGGAGCGGTCAAGTTAAACGGTGAAAACATTCTGGCCGCATTGCGCGGCTGGCCTTGCAACTGCCCCGAGGTTATCGCATCCTCAGTGCCTGGCCTTAAAATATAATCCGGATCTTCTCCCTGCCGAATAAAGACGGAATCTTTATACGTCCAATATCCACCTCCCCAGATACCTCCATACCGTTCCACCAAAACCAGGGCATATCTCGGCTTGTCTCCGCTATGCGTCGAATTAAGGCCGATACGGAAATAAATACGTCCTCTACCTTCTACCATACGCCCACTTTCTCCCTTATATTCATTTGGAGTAACCAGATATTTCTCCGGGTTTCCGGGACTGTATGTTCCTATGCCCGGATCGAAGCTGGGAGTTGTACTTAGTACAACAAAATCTCCGTCGATAACGGTTGCTTTCCATGTTGTAAGTCCGTCATATTCCGGCAAGTCATTATTCCTTTCCTGCTGTCCGGTAACAACCCTTTCTCCGGTTTCATTTTTCCGGTAAAAAGCTCCGACATACCTTGTTCCTTCTGTAAAAGCATGACGTCCGCCATACTGACTGGTTTTCACTTCTATCTCTTTTTGCAATTTTCCTCCGTATTCATCTTCAGCCGACAAAATGATCCGGTATATATTTTGCCCGGCGGCATTCTGCTCATCAAGCAGGATATCCATATAACCGGAACCTGATTCGGAAACTTTATCATAAGTATAAGAAAACCGGGAAGTTGCATAAGTAACTGTCGTTCCATTATCCGTTACATCTATATCTTTCAACACCAAATCATTAAAAATACTTTCTGTTTCTGCCGTAACTGTACTCGCTCCTATAAAGACTTCAGGCAACACCTTCACTTCAGGCATATTCGACCAAAATGAAATCCGTGCCCCATTAAAATCGGTTATACTGACTTGTGTATGTGAAACATTCAGCTTTTTATTGCCGGATATAATCCAGTTTCCATCATATTCACTCCAATCCGAAGCTTTTACATTTACATGCAAAGCATCCCGGATAATACCCGTCAAATCAAGCTTACTATTCATCGGAAGACTATAATCTACCGGATTCGAATTTATCTCCAACTCACAGGAAGGATTATAATTAGTCCCCATATTAACAGTAAAAACGACAGCTTCCGATTTCTCTGATTTATCCACAGGCTCACTTGAAGGTAAAATAATCCGATTTATATTCTTTGCCCAGGTTATTCCCACAGCAGAAGGAGTTCCGTCTGAAAAATAACTTCCATTTTCACTTAATGTAAATTTACGTATGATACTCCTTCCGATACTTCCGCTATAATTAGCTGTCAAAGGGACTAAATCAGGTATATTGCTGAATACAACACCGGTAAAAACGGCTTCAAAATCATCTTCGGCTTCCAATACGACATCGACTCGTACTCCCAATCTGTTCAATGCCAGCTTCAAAAAAGATTGTTGCGTTCCATCACTCAATTCAATACCTCCTCCTTTTGGCAAAACAGTAACCTTCTTGATTTCCTGTATCATAGGAATGTCAAGATCAGAAGAAAAAGCACTTGCAGGATAAGCTATTTTATTTAAATCTCCATATTTTAAAACTCCGTTTAACTGATTAAGGACAGATGTACTAGTAGCCTCATTGGCGAGAAATACAAAATCATAAGTTCCCTGTTTTATTGAGTGCTTTATTATGTTATTGGTCCACTGCTCTTTCGTGTACAGAACATTTGACAGACAAATACCGGTTGCAGGATCAAATTCTATAATACGAAGGGTACTCACAATATGATCTTCGGCAGTCCCGTCATGTGTCACATTCAGAGGACCGATACCAGTAATTGACAAGAACTCCCCATTATTGTTTTCGCCGACAAAACTTTCATCCGCGCAAGCGAAAAAGGTAACCAGCAATAAACAATAAATTAATACTCTATATATTTTATATTCGCTTACAATCATTAATAACATTACTTTCTAAATCAGCATATACAAACTATCCCAAGTCATAACATTTCGTGCTTATCCGACTTTCGGTAGTATCCCAAAATCTTGCTACCAAATCAGCAAAACTCAAGCATCCATTATTATCTCAAAGAAAAAGAATCCTAATAGCACTCTTTCCTTCAATTACAAAGATCGTTGTTATCAAACAAATTACTATTCTATTGTTGTTTCTGATATTATGCGTTAACACTCCCCTTTACGACTCATTTCAAGAGTAAATCCAAATACGATTCCACTTTTTTGAAAATAATGATGATTATTTTCACTTCATTTTCAAAAAATGAAAAAAATAAGCATACATACTGCACGATTTGTAAATATTACCAACAAATATGTAAACTCGGTTCCCTCTCTTTTGGAGGATATAGCAAAGGATAGACAAACTGCTAATTCAAAATATCCATACGCAGGTTTTTAGAAAATAATCATGTACCTTTGCAGGCAAAATAAAATCCGAATATATAGAAGTAAGAATATGGTTATTGAACAGCAGATTACCGGTGCGATCATTGCCGGCATAAAAGAACTGTACGGAGCAGAAGTTCCTGCCGCCCAGATACAGTTACAGAAGACAAAAAAAGAGTTTAAAGGACATCTTACCCTGGTTGTATTCCCATTCCTCCGTGCGTCGAAGAAATCGCCGGAACAAACAGCACAGGAAATCGGCGAATATTTGCAGAAAAACGAACCGGCCGTATCTGAGTTCAATGTAATCAAAGGATTTCTGAACCTGACTGTTGCCGGCC
>OHQM01000506.1_pt1 | contig 20947 bp, 18 predicted proteins | sample 1577941 | NCBI WGS metagenome assembly OHQM01 (sample SAMEA3879604, study PRJEB24766) | human gut metagenome | biome: human-associated habitat; feature: feces | place: USA | collected 1985/1987
GAATGTGCTGTTCAGCGGTTCTTACCAAAGCTACAATGAGAGGGTAATCGGCCTTGCACAAAAGCACGGTCACTGCCCGCCGTCCGGGAGGGGAAGTTGTTCTTCTGCCGTTTGATGTTGAGCATACTGCAGAAGGCCTTAAAAGCTGATCACGAAGCTCAGACAGCTTGACGGAGAGATCAGGATCGTTATGGAACACACCGGAATGTACTGGCGGCCAATTGCGATGACTCTGAAAGAAGCCGGGTTCTATGTAAGTGTTGTGAACGCAATTCTTATCCACAATTTTAGCGACAACTCTATTCGCAAGGTCAAAACAGACCGTGCGGACGCGATGAAAATTGCGAACTACGGTCTTACCTTCTGGAGCGACTTACAGGAATACACTGGAGAGGACGAGAACCGTCAGCTGTTAAAAATCCAGAGCCGACTCTATGAAAGGACCGCGACAACTGCAGGGATGCTGCGAAACGGATTGATCTCACTTCTGGACCAGACCTTTCCCGGAGCCAACAAACTGTTTCGGGATGAAAGCCGTAACTCCAAGGGCCATGTGAAGTGGATAGATTTTGTTCTTCGCTTCTGGCATAAAGAATGCGTGGCAGCTTTGTCTCTGGCAGCTTTTACAGACACCTTCCAAAAATGGTGTAAAAGAACCGGCTACAAGTTCAGCGCTTCCGACGCCGAACGGATCCATGCCATCGTAAGGAATGCAGTTTCCACGCTTCCCAAAAATGATAGTACAAAGCTTCTCATAACGCAAGCGACAAATAGCCTGAATGCGATCTATGACTCCCTCCAAGCGATTAGAACAGAGATGGATCGCCTTAGAAGAGTGTTGTTTGTGATCATGTCAATGACGCTTATTCGTGCAAATACTGCTAATCCCGTATTCTGTTTTATGGATAAGAAGCGATCTGAAGGAAAGCACTTTTAGGTTTATACTGTTGCCGGCTCCGCCAAATTTCTGCGCATATATTACGCAAAGGTCAAAGAATACCTGAATGCTTTAGAAGAGACCGCCTGATACGAAACAACGATGGCCATGCTGCTCCGCAGCACAGCCATCATATATGTGACGGGTCATATTCCCCCAGGCCTGCAGCCGGAAAATGTTGCAGGTCCTTTAGCTATGCCTATTTCTTATCCTGTATTTCCCTTCTTTTGTGCTTGACACACATTAGCAGGTTTGCGTTGCCCATGTCTCTTTGCATAAGTGGGAAATAATATAATACGGCCGCCCGGAATATGAGCGGCCGTATTATTGGAAGCGTTTTTGACTCACATACGCCAAACGGCCAAATATGCCTCGTTCGTAGCGTTTATGAGCTTACGGGGCTTGGCGGCATTGCCTACAACGTCGTAATCAACGCCGAGTTCGTCCAGTGCATCTTCAAGACCGCGTTCGGTGTGATAGCCTGTAGCCAGTACTGTGGTATCGCTCTTGAGCTCAACATTTTCTCCTCCGCAGTCAAACACCACGCTGCCGGACCTTATCTCGACAGGGGTGGCGCCCTCGAGCACAGTGACTTTAGAAGCCTTGAGCATGTCGTTCATGCACTGTATATTGTTGACGGACTCTTCGGCAAACTTGAGCTTGCTTCTGACAGTAAGCGTGACCTTCTTACCGAGAGAGTCAAGGAAGAGGGCAGTCTCAACGCCGACGACACCGCCTCCAATAATTACGCATTCATCTCCGATGTCACACTGCTGCCTGAGCACGGGTATGGCTTCAACTGCGTGCTCTACACCGGGTATGGACGGGACGTTGGAGACCGCACCGATCGCAAGTATCACCTTGTCAAAACCGGCAAAGGCAATTTCCTGTGCGCTGGCATTGCAATTGAACTTGATGGGGATCCCGGCCTTCTTGAGCTGCCGCTTCATATACTCCACGTAATTTCTGACGTCACGCTTAAAGTCCGGAGCGCCGGCGGCAAGCAGCTGACCGCCCAGCTCGTCTGTTTTTTCCCATATTTCGGTCTTCATTCCGCGGACGTGGGCGGTAAGCGCGGCCTGCATTCCGCCGGGGCCTCCGCCGATGACCAGCACGCTCCGGCCTTTGGTATCCGCGCTGAGCGGGAAGTCGTCCTCATGATGTGCTACGGGATTTACAGAGCAGGAATAATTGCGACCCAGGTGACCAAGACGCAGGCACTCATTGCAGCCTATGCAGGGACGGATGTCATCTTCGCGGTGCTGTGCCACCTTTTCAGCGAAGTGCGGATCGGCGATGTGCTGGTGGCCGAGCGCGATGAAGTCCGCTTTGCCATCCTCAAGCACCTTCTCGGCAAATTCGGGACGGTTGAGCTTGCCCTGGGTTATGACGGGTATGTTCACGGCCTTCTTGACGGCCTCAGCCGCGAAGAGCTGGCAGCCCTCATCCTGGTATACCGTCGGTATCTGCCGGTACCACACCTCATAGCAGCCGGTGTCGACGTGAAGTGCGTGAGCGCCCCACTTTTCCAGCAGCTTTGCGATCTCAACGCCCTCTTCCAGCTTGCGGTAGCCAGGGGTATCCATGCAATGGACCGGCGTGAACTTAACGATCTGCGGGAAGTCCTTGCCGCAGTAGCGCTGCACAGCCTCTATGCACTCGCCGAGGAAGCGCACACGATTTTCAAGACTTCCACCGTACTGATCGGTGCGGTGGTTGAAGGCCTCAGTCATGAACTGGTCGGCGAGATAACTGCCGTAGGCGTGCATCTCTATCGCGTCGGCGCCGGCATCTTTGGCTAGCTTGGCGGAGTATCCGACCTTGTCCGTGATGAAGTGTATGTCGTCAATGCTGAGCTCCTTGCAGGTGAGATTTGGAAACCAGAAAGCCGGTATGGGACTGCAGGAGTACGGAGGGGTGGTTGCGGACGTGTACATTATACGCCCGAGGCCGGGGCCTATCTGCACGCAAATCTTGCAGCCGTACGCGTGTACGTTGTCGGCAAGCGCGGCCAGGCGATTTACGTGGTGATAGTTGCTGAGAGCGGAGCAGGAGTAGCCCTCGAACTCAAGAACCGAGGCATTTCGGCCCGTTATGATCAGACCCGTACCACCCTTGGCTCGCTCAGTGAAATAACGTATGGTGCGAGCGGAATAGCCGCCATCACCGTCTGCGGTGGTGCCCATGGGCGCCATTATGATGCGATTTTTCAGCTCCATTTTGCCGATGTGACCACGGCAAAGGAGCATCGACCTGTCTTTATTCATGGCTTCACCTTACATGTACCAGCCGCCGTTGACGGCCAGGACCTGTCCATCGACATACTGGGCATGGTTCAGATAACTCATGGCGTCGGCGATCTCTACAGGCTCGGCGATAAAGTGCAGGCACTGCGCTGCGGTATTGGCCTTGAGAATTTCGGGGTCGTTGTTGCGAAGCATATCGGTCATGATCATGCCCGGGGCGATGCAGTTGATGCGGATCAGGTAATCGCCGAGCTCGCGGCAAAGTGCCTTCATAAACCCGTACATTGCGCTCTTGCTGGTAGAATAGTCGACGCGCTTCGCGGCACCCATTTGGCCGGCAATCGAGCTGAGCATGATTATGGATCCGCCCTTGCCGTCTTTCATGTAGGGTATGGCGCAGTGCACTGCGTGCATGACGCCCATGAGGTTGACGTTTATGACGCGCTCGTAGTCCTCGTGGCTCAGCTCATCAAAGTCGAGCAGATTCTTGATGCCGGCATTGGCCACCAGAATGGCAAGGCGCTCGCCGAAATACTCGCTCGCCTGGGCCATCATGGCCTTGCACTCGTCGTACTTGCTGACGTCGGCCTTGATCACCAGAGCGCGGCGGCCATACTTCTCGCGGGCCTCGGCGGCTACCGCTTCCGCAGCGTCTTTGCTCTTGTCGGAGGTGTAGTTCACGACTACATCATGTCCGTCTGCTGCACAGCGAAGCACCATCTCGCGGCCAAGCCCACGGGAGGAACCCGTCACTATGGCGAAACCTTCCAGCTTTTTCATTTGTTCATGCTTCCCTTCATTTTAAATTTCAGATCAAGCTTTTTTGCCTCTGAACGTGATGACCGCGAGAACGATCGCAATTATTGCTGCAGGGATGTATGCGTACATTGCACTGGCGTAGTTGCCAAAGCGATCATAGAAGGCGGCGATAACGTAGTTGCCTATTGCAATGCCGCCGGAGAACACGCCGACAAATATACCTATAAAGCTTGCGTAGTCCTTGGTGCCGAAGAGCGAACGGGTGACCATTGGCAGGGTGCTGCGGCCGGTGGCCATACCGATACCGGTGAGAGCGGCAACAACATAGACCATCATGAGAGACGGACCCGTCAGCAGTATGAAGAGCGCCACGGAGAACAGCAGCACGCCTCCGGCGACTACCCAGCGGGTGTCCATGTGGTCGGCAAGGAAGCCGATCACGAACGGCATGAACATGTTGACTATATTCATCGGGGCCAGGGCAGCGCCGGCTTCAGCGGCAGAGTAGCCGAGGTCCTGAACGTAAACGGAGATGATACTGAGTATGGAGTAGACGACGATAGCGACTATCAGGTAAACAACAATAACAGCCCAGAAACGGAAAGTGCGTACGCCCTCCTTGAGGGTCATGCCGTATACAAGCTCCGCGGGCTTGTCGTCTTCCTTGCCCTTTTCCTCGTAGAACATGGGCTTGACGCCTACGGATTCAGGCTCGGAGCGGAAGAAAATGCCGATGAGTACGGTGGAGACGGCGGCGATGATTGCGACTATGGTAAAAGACTGACGCCAGCCGAAGCTCTCTATCCACGAACCGATGACAGGGCTGAATATGGTGCCGCCGACACCGGAGAATAGCAGCGAGATGCCAACGAAAGTGCCGCTGTTCTTGAAGAACCACTTGTTTATTATGGTGGCGCCGATGGCAGAGGCGACAAAGGCAAAGGCCACGCCGACGATCAGTGCGGCCGCGTAGAAAGCTGCAAGAGAGTGCGCGTTGGCATAGATGATCATGCTGATGACGAGCAGAACGCCGCCAAGCACAACTACGCCGCGACTCTTTATGAGTGCGTTGATCTTGCCGAGGAACAGGTTGACGATCGCGCAGATGAAGCTCATCATCGTGAAGCTCAGTGCGTACTGTGCACGAGTAAACTGCGGGAACTCCTCAAGGATCGTACCGGTATAGACGCTCAGAGGGTTATACACTATACCGGTGAATACGAATTGGATCAGGCAGACTGTTGCGAAGGCAATAATGCCGTAACGCTTTCCTTTCGCTGAATTTTCCATGACATTTTCTCCTTTTGTATATTTCCAGAGGCAGGTCAACACCTGCCTCTGATTTCCAAGGCGTTAGCGCTCGAGATCAGTAGCAGCTCCAACCTCCATCGACGCTGATGTTGGCGCCGGTGACATAGCTGGACTCTTCAGCCGCGAGGAATATGATCGCAGAGTCAAGCTCACCGCCCTCCTGCGCCGAACGGCAGCCCTTGCCCGGACGGCCCATGGGAGTCTTGCGCTCTATCATGGGGAGAAGGGCATCAAGATGCTTGCCGCTTACTGCCTGGGACTCGAAGAAGCCGGGGCATATGGAATTGACTGTTACGCCTCGGTTTGCCCATTCCACTGCAGCACCGCGCGTGAAGTTGAGCACTGCACCCTTGCAGCTCTCGTAGGCAATGCACTTGGCCTCGCCCGGACGGCCTATGCCGCCGAGCCCGAGTATGGAACCGATATTGATGACCCTGCCGTAACCACGCTCGAGCATTCCGCGCCCAAAGGCCCGGGTCAGGCGGAACGTTGCCATGAGTTCGAGATTCACGTGCAGCATGAAGGTCTCATCGCTTATCTCCTCCAGGGGAGCGGACGGACCGCCGCCGCAGTTGTTAACAAGGATGTCTGCCTTGCCAAAGTGCGCAAGCACAGCCTCTACTGCAGCGTCGAGCTGCTCAGCTGATGTCACATCACACTTTACAGGCAGGCAATCGCGACCGAGAGAACGGATCTCCTGAGCAACTTCCTCAAGCTTGTCCTCACGACGGGCGAGGATAGCAACATCTGCACCCTGACGGGCAAGAGCAAGTGCCTCCCCGCGTCCAAGTCCTGCGGATGCGCCAGTGACAACAGCTACTCTTCCGGACAAATCAAACATGGACTTAACTCCTTAATTCAGTCATCAATAGTTGTTCCGGCAAAATATCCACCGCGCACAGCCGTGCCGATGCGGCCGACCTTGTCGCAGTCGCCGATGATGCGGGTGCGCCAGCCGAAGCGATCGCGTACGGCTTCAGCGTAGGCGGAGAGCTTCTTCAAGCCAAAGGCGCTTATGACAGTGTCAGCAGGCAGCACCTTCTCTTCGCCGGATTTGTCGATTATGTGGACGCCGTCCTCTTCCACGCTCTTGACCTTGCAGCCGGTATATATGCCGACGTTATACTCGTGGAGCTTGTTTATCATGCCGGTGTAGCTCATCATGTTTAGGTCAGGGCTGAGGCGGTCGGCCATTTCAACTATCACAGGGTCAAGGCCAAAGTCGATGGCGAGCTCAAGCGCACAGTCACAGCCGGACTGTCCGCCGCCACAGACGACGATGTTCTTGCCCGTGACGAGCTCCTTGTGCCTGTGGGCGTCCTGCACAGTGATGACGTTCTCGCGGTCAAGGCCCGGGATCGGCGGGGTGACAGGCTCAGAGCCGACAGCTACTATGTACCTGTCGTAGCCGTCAAGCAGCGGGGAATCGGCGGAAACGTAGATGTTGAGGCGCAGGTCAACGCCGAGCTTCTCCATCTGGACCTCGTAGTACTTCATGAGCGCACGGAGCTGTCCCTTGAAGGACGGGGTCTCAGCGGCGGTGACCATACCGCCGACCTTGTCGGCAGCCTCAAAAACAGTCACCTTGTGGCCGGAGAGCGTGGCGGTGCGGGCGGCCTCCAGGCCGGCGGGGCCGGCGCCGATGATGCAGACCTTCTTCGGCGTCTCGGTGCGGGGGATGCTCATCCAGCGCTCCTGGCAGGCCTCGGTATTGACGGCGCAGCTGAGCATGGCCATCTTAAAGGCGCCTGTGCGGCCGATGCAGTCCTCGTTGCAGCGGATGCATGGACGTACGTCTTCACGGTGTCCCTCGCGCAGCTTGCGCGGAAGGTCGGGATCGGCTATGAGGCCGCGGCCAAACATTACAAAGTCGGCGTTGCCGCTCTCAATGAGCTTGGCTGCGGTCTCGGGAGTGTGATTGCCTGCATTGAGTATGGGCACGCTCACCGCTTTGCGGGCTGCCTCGGTGACGTAAGCCATGCACGCATCACCCAGATAGGCGGGCGGGAATATGTAATCAATGGTCTCGTAGCTGCCGGCATCCACATCGAACGCATCCACTCCGGCCTTTTCGAGTATCTTCAATATCTCGATGCTGTCCTCGAGCGTGCGTCCGCCGGGAAAGCGGTGGTCAAGGGAAATGCGCACGATGACGGGCATGTCGCGGCGTATCCCGCGCTTGACTGCCTGGACGGCTTCGATAGCGAAGCGGCAGCGGTTCTCGACGCTTCCGCCGTACTCATCCGTACGATGGTTCCAGCACTCGGACAGGAACTGGTCAACGAGGTAACCGGCGTGGGCATGTATTTCAATGGCGTCAAAGCCGGCCTTGGTCGCATTTATCGCCGCGTTCGTGAACCACTCCATGACCTTGGCAATGTCGTCCTTGTCCATCTCCTTGCAGATGATGCTGGGATCAAGCGTGGCCGGTATGGCGGAAGCGCTCATGGGGGCGCGGAAACGGCTCGGGAAGGCGTTGCGGCCAACGCCACAGCTGAGCTGTGCGCAGATCTTCGCTCCGTGACGATGTACGGCCTCTACAAGCACCGACTGACGAGGGACGGAGTATTTTTCCTCAAGTGCGCCTTCAATGCAGCCCGAAGCCAGCTCCTGGCTTATAAACTGGCAGCCCTCTATTATCATGCCTACGCCGCCCTGAGACCTGCGGGCATAATAGTCTATCTTGTTTTCGGATATGGTGCCGTCTGAATAGGCCGCGTTCGTTCCCATCGGGCACATAACTATCCTGTTGCGTATCTCAAGCTGCCCTATCTTGAAGGGCGTAAAGAGAACGTCATACTCACTCATTTCTTGTCTCTTCCTTTCTTCTCTCGATCTTATGTTACACGGCAAGAGCCGGGAACAACGCACATATGAGCGCAGTAAAGCATGCGTTGATAGCAGTCGCGACCACGGTTATCATGAACACTGCCGGATAGCCGTCCTTAATCTTTACGTCACAGTAGGAATGTGCCATAACAACTGTGCCGGCATAGGGCATCGTATCAAGTATCGCGCCGGCATAGGAGGAAATACGATGTATCGCTGCGAGCGAGACTCCCATTTTGTTCACTATCGGAGCTATTATGGGCACGGCAATGGCTTGGCCGGTGGCTGAGCCGCCGCAGAGCATGCACATCAGAGACACAGTGATTATCAGCAGAATGTAGGGGTTTATCTCCCAATGCGAGATGGCGTTTATGACCTGGTCAAAAGCCGGGGTGCTTTGTACTACCTCTGAGAAGCCTATGACCGCGCAAATGCTGATGACCGGGGAAAGCGATGTGACACACCCGCGAGATATGACACCTTTTATATCACGTCCCGGCAGCCACGGCATAAACAGCAGCGATCCCACAATGCAGGTCACAGCCAGAGCAAAGTTTATGTCCATCTTCACAACGTTGAAGAGAATGACAAGCAGGATCATCGGCATGAGCGTGATGATGAGCTTCGGACGGGGCTTGTCATCGGAAAACTCCGTATCATGTGGCCCGTACTCAAAGTGATGCCCACGGTTCACGTCGCGCGTTATGAGAATGTTCACCAGCACGGTCATGGTTATTATCTCGGTGACCGCACCTATGATTCCGGGCACGAGAGCCGCATAGCTGGAAGTACCAAGTATCTGCATCGGTATGACATTTCCCGGCTGAGGAGATCCGGGAAGCCCGTTGGCAAAACCAAGGGCGCCACCAAGTATGCCGGCAACTATGAACTTCTTGGGCATATCTGCTATTTTAAAAAGAGACAACGCTATCGGATAAAGCACGAATACTACCTGAGAAGCGCCAACTCCTGCAAATTCCAAAAGAGCCGCCATGAATATAAGCGATACGATCACTATGTGCCTTCTGCGTTTGGGCGAATACGAATCCCGCAGGCAGAGCTTGGCTACGCTAAGAGCTATGGTGAGTCCGGCGCCGCTCTCTGAATACAGGACCGCGATCAGCGCACAGAAAAACATGATGCCGAAATACTGCGTAAGGAAGCTGCCCATGCCACCCAGATATAGTTCGGTATATGAAGTGACGGGGTCCAGTCCGGCAAGTATTACAACCGCTGCGGCTCCGGCTACAGAGCTGATCAGTATATTCCAGCCCATGTACGTCAGAACACCCATGATGACAAATCCGAGCAGACATCCTGCCAAACTCATAAGGTCCAATGTTTTTGCCCCTCTCTTTTTCGTCAACTTTTGTTGCGTATTAAATCTAGCATGATTGTGAAAGGAATAACATATGAGCCGTCATAAAGAACAAACCTGCATTTTGTGAATCGTCACAAACAAGACAAATGACGAAGGCTTTGTTTGACTTTGTCTGTTTGAGCCTATTGCAACCACGTTAATTCTCTGATATATTCAAAAAGACACAAGCACGGAGGACTCATAAATGGATCGTGCCAAAATATACGATGTTCTGCTTGACAAACTATTTGCTAATTCTCTCGAAGAGATCGTCGCTGCGGCTGCGGAACTTTTGAATCAGCATATAGTCGTATTGGATACCAGTTACAAGGTGCTGGCGTCATGGCCTCATGAGCTCATAGGCGATCTGTACTGGGATGCCCAGCAGAAGTTCGGTTATGTTCCAGAGGAAAATATACGGATGATATTTGAAAACAAATATCCTAACGCTACATTCGAAGGCATCTCCTATGTTGATTGGGGAAACGTCAATGTCCCGCGCTGTGTTGCGACCCTTCAATATAGGGGAAAAGCAATGGGACATGTGAGCATTTACCATACAGGTCAAAACCTTTCGGTGGAAGAGGTAAGGGAGGCCTGCGCCTGTGTTGAACAGGTGCTGAAAGTGTTCTTTATAAACAACAATCGCATAGCGACCAGCAACAACACGGTCATGAGCGCTATAATTTCCAGGCTTTTTCTTGGGCAGAGTCTGAGTGCAAATTTGACAGAGGAATGGGCAAGGGCGTCAGGTTCAGAACTTCGAGGGAAATTCCTGATCGCAGCTATTTCCGCGCAGAGCATGCACAAGTCTATTTTTGAATTCCTGACGTCCCGGCTCAGCTCGGTGCACAAATATACGGCGAGCGCTGAGATCGACAACTATTGCTATATTCTCTTCTACAACATGCAGACTGAAGCTGCTACAAGCTGCGCTTTGTCTAGGCTGAAGGACTATCTTGTGTTTTACAATATTCGTTGTGGAGTCAGTGAGTTGTTCGAAGACCTCGATGCGGTGCAGTACTATATGTTTCAGGCTCGCCGCGCCCACAAATGCCAAAGCGATGATAAGCACGGGCCGCTGTCTCTATACCGCAAGCTGCGCACAGATATAATGCTCGACTATATTCTTGCAAATGTAGCTCCAGTCAACTTCATGCATGAACTTTTTCTAAAGCTCATAGCCAATGATAAGCAGAACGGGACCCAGTACTATGTGACGCTGCTGGCTTATCTCGACTGCATGTTTGATTCAGCGGAGGCTGCAGCAAAGCTGAACGTGCATCGCAACACACTGCTGTATCGTATCAACCACATACAGGAGCAGTACGATTGCAGTTTTTCAAATCCTGCCTTCATGCGAGACCTTCTGCTTTCCTCCTGGGTATTCCGGCGATTTGAGGCTGTTGGCGGCGATTGTGAGACGGCACAAAAGCTGGAGCCAAAGTTTTAAGCCAGTCACATTGCATCCTGTCATTTTTTAGACTAGCATTGTGTCATCCAAAAGAAAGCGGTGACACTCATGAAAATGAAAGGTTTTGGCACCATTATCCACGGAGAAAGCGTGGGATTTATTGAGAAAGACATCCCCGAACCAGGTGAATTTGAAGCTCTGCTGGAGCCGGTCGTAATTGCGCCTTGCACCTCTGACGTTCATATAGCGTTTGAGCAGGGACACAACGATGCACGCAACTACCGCATACTTGGGCACGAGAGCGTTGGCCGAATAGTCAAGCTGGGCCCCGGATGCAAAGAATACAAGGTCGGTGACATAGTTGTCGTTCCCTGTACCACTCCTAACTGGCGCACGTTGGAGGTACAGGACGGCGCGTACCAGCACTCCGGCGGGCTTTGCCAAGGCATGAGGATCGGGACCAGCCAGGACGGAGTGATGGCTGAGTACTATCTTGTCAACGACGTCGAAATGAACACGGCAAAGATACCTGATGGGGTGCCGCTCGAGAGTGCGCTGATGGTAAGCGACATGATGACCACCGGTTTCCACGGCGTTGAACTGGCAGGGGTGGAGTTTGGTGACAACGTTGTTGTTATCGGCTCCGGTCCCGTTGGACTTATGGCCATAGCTGCGGCAAAACTTAGAGGAGCCGCTCGCATCATAGCTGTCGGTTCAAGGCGGCACTGCAGCGAACTTGCCAAATTTTATGGCGCCAGTGATGTCGTAAACTACAAGGAAGGCGACATCTACGAGCAGATAATGTACCTTACCGGCGGCAAAAAGGTGGATCGCACGGTTATAGCCGGAGGCGGAACGGAGCAGCTGCCCATTGCGTATAAGCTTACTCGCCCGGCCGGCGGCATAGGCGATCTGGTCGCTGCAGACACCCCGCCCAGACTGAATATAGATACGGCTGATTTCTGCCGCTTCGTAGCGCATCACAAGCTCTCTGGCGGACTCTGCCCCGGCGGACGCCGCAGGGCCGAGCGGCTGCTGGGACTCATCAAGTATGGCCGCATCGATCCTTCCGTCATGCTCACGCATAAGTGCTATGGGCTCGAAGGATGCAAGGAAGGTTTTGAGCTGATGCATAAAAAGCCCGAAGATCTTGTAAAGCCCATAGTATACATGAATGTTTGAACGCCCATAAATAACAAAAACGGCTGACAGTCTGCTTTTTGCAGACTGTCAGCCTATACATCATGTCAGCACTTTATTAGTACGGTATGAGAAACACAGAAGGCCGGTAGATCAAAACTCTTGGCCTTCTTGCGTATTCCTTAGATGTCCCAGCGGCGCGTGATAGCCCTGGTACACGGCGGCGGTGATATTGGCTGCGAGGATGCAGTCGCCTATAGGCGATGATCTCCTCCATATGCGCATGGTCGTTGAGCGAGCCGATGATGGGAACGAGCTTTGAGATGGAATTGTTCATATATAGATACTCCTTATTAATAGTTGGTGTTCGCTAACAGTGTTTACAAAACGCCTCTCACACTATTCCAGGTATCTATTACGAATCATACGGAAATTATCTCGGTCAGGTTCCGGGTCTGAGTCCAAATTCATACTTGTTTTCTCCTTCGTCTTATTATGAATTTTTAATGATAACCTGTTCGATCACATCAGCGGCGTGCTCACACAAGTCACAGCAATGTTCAAGACTTTCGTATATAGCCTTTGCTCCCAACAATGCTTTAACATCCGACGAGGAGCGGAACAGACTGTATATGGCATCGGTATAAACATTGTCAGCCTCAATTTCTATATCATTGACCTTTACAAGCAAGGCTCTCAAAGAATCCGGTTTTTTAAAGTTCTTTAATTCGTCTGCTGCTTCCTGCAACGCCTTAACACACCTATTGACAATTCGGGAAAGCTCCGCCGTATTCTCAGGAATCGCATCGATGTGATACATATAAGCGTCCAGGATTACTTCATCGATAGCGTCTGTTATGTCGTCAATGATCTGGACCAGCCGAAGAATATCCTCCTGATCTATAGGTGTTATAAATTCAACAGACAGCCTATTTAAGATATCGTGGTGAACAACATCCGCTTCGTGCTCAATCCGGTGCATTTGGCCTCGATAGGCATTGATGCTCTCCGCATCATATTTGCATAAAATTTCCTCCAATAAATTGGAGGCCTTCACGCTGTAAGAAACCTGATGTTTGATCATTTCAAAATAATCGTTGCGTTTTTTCGCCATCTTTCATTCTCCTTTTCTTATGCAAACATATGCAAAAAGAGCTTTGCCATAATAAAGCCCAATAATCCACATCCCGGAAATGTAAACACCCATGTCAAGACCAGTTCTTTGACGATTTTCCAATTCACATTGCTCATTCTTCTCACAGCTCCTACCCCCATGATGGCGGTTGTCTTTGTATGCGTTGTACTGACAGGGATCCCGGCAAGTGAAGAAAACAGCAGGCAAAGGGTGGCTGCCAAGTCCGCAGAAAAGCCTTGATACGGTTTGAGCTTCACCATGTCCATTCCGACCGATTTAATGATCCGATAGCCACCGATAGAGGTCCCGAGACCCATAACGGCAGAACAAAGTATCATCAACCACACCGGAACCGTAAAACTCGATATATCGGAATGTCCGCCGGAAAAAGCTGCGCCGAGGAGAAAGATCGCCATGAATTTTTGTCCGTCCTGTGCACCGTGCATAAATGCCATGGCTGCGCCGCCGGCAACTTGTGCTCCGGAAAAGAATCGATTTGCTCGGATCCTGTTGCAATGCCGAGCGCAGAGGAGCGTTAGTTTTGATACAGCAAAGCCAAAGGCAAAGCCCAATACCGTAGACAACAGTATCCCATAGATTACCTTCATCCACTCAGCGCCGTTAATACCGGAAAAGCTATTTTGGATAGCTACGGCTGCACCGGAAATACCGGCAATCAACGCATGGCTTTCACTTGTAGGTATGCCAAAGTACCACGCAGCGGTTGCCCATATCACGATAGCTGCCATAGCAGCGCAGAGAGCGACAAGTGAGATGTGCGCATTTCCTCCGAAATCCACCATATTATAGATCGTCATGGCAACCGAGGCATTCACGGCGGTCATAACAAGAACGCCAAGAAAATTAAACACCGCCGCCATAACGATAGCTTTTCGAGCACTGATGGCCCTTGTCGAAACACATGTGGCGATGGCGTTTGGCGCATCAGTCCAGCCATTGACAAGAATAACGCCCAGTGTTAAAACCGTTGATACCATCAGCATCGGGCTGTGGCACATTTGCTCCCAAAATTCCGGTAATCCCATTGTTATTCCACGACTTTCCGTTCTTAATTTCGGAATCCTAATTCCTGCGGAATGGAGTTGCCCTCACGAGGCCCATTGACCGATTTTCAACAATCCGTCTTTACTGCCGGAAAGATACAGCATATCCCCTGAGCCAAACAGGTAATCCGGTTGTATACTATCTATTACCCGTCCGGCACTTTCTATGGCAATAATATTCAATCCGAACTTCCCCCGCAGATTTGCACAGGCAACACTTTTCCCAACCAGCTGTTCCGGCACCTGCATTTTGGAGATGTTGATCTGTTCACTCAACTGAATAATATCAAGCTCTTTTGCCGTTTCCAAACGTGTTGCTAAACGAATCGCCATATCCCGCTCCGGATAGACAACCTCTGCGCCGAGTTTTTCCAAAATAATACCGTGCTCAATGCTTGTGGCTTTCGCCAGCACCTTTGGTATTCCCAAGGAAACCAGATTCAGGGTAGTCAGAATGGAGGTGTCCATTTGTTCTCCGATGCAGACCACGGCAACATCGCAGTTCTGTATTCCCGATTCTTCCAGTGTCTTTTTATCCAAGCATTTCACGACATAAGCATTTTCGGTCACTTCTCTCATCTCACTGACCTTATCCTCATTTTGATCCAAAACGATCAATTCCGCACCGGACGCAGCCAATTCATTTGCAAGTGCGAAACCGAATCGTCCAAGCCCAACGATACCGTAAGTCATTTTTTTATCGGGTTTATTCCCAAACATACCGATTCTCCTTCATCCGATAGAAATATTTCCCTCCGGGAAACTGATGTGTTCGCCTCTGCTGAAATACCAGAGTGACGCCACAGTCAAAGGTCCGAGTCTGCCTATGTACATAATAGAAATCGACAGCAGTTTCGCTCCGACACCCAGATCGGTTGTGATGCCGGTTGAGAGTCCAACTGTTCCAAAGGCACTTGTGACCTCAAAAAGTGCATCCATTAACGAAATTCCCGGCTCCAGTATGGCCATAAGCCATGTGCCTGCCGATACAAGTGCTACCGCCAACAATGTTATAACAGACGCTTTTCGAAAGGCGTCCTTTGGGATGGCATTATGAAAGGCTTTCTCGGATCTGTTGGTTGCCGCCGATTTAATGCCTTGTATTAAAACAAAAAGAGTACTGGTCTTAATACCGCCTCCGGTAGAACCGGGAGAAGCGCCGATAAACATTAAGGCGGTCAATACCAAAAGTCCTGCATTTGAAAAGGTTCCCAACGGGTAGGTTGAAAAGCCTGCTGTTCTTGCCGAGACACTGTGAAAGAAAGCACCGAGCCATGTTACATTCTCGGTCAGTTTGAGAAGAAGGGTTCCAACAATTATCAGCACACCGCTTACCGATAACACGACTTTAGCATGCATGGAGTACTTTCTGAAACTCAGCCTGTATTGCCACATCTCCCGTATGACAAGGAAGCCTATTCCTCCGAAAAAAATCAAGCCGCAGGTGACCAGATTCAACATAATGTTGTTCTGATAAGGAATCAGATTTTGAAGATTCCCGAGTATGTCAAAGCCGGAATTGTTAAAGGCCGCCACGGAGTGAAACAAACTGATTCCGATTGCCTTTTGGAGCGGATAATCTTGAATGAAGACAAAAAAGCTTAATACTGCTCCGATAAATTCAATGATGAATGTCGTAAGCAATACGCTTTTTATAAAACGGACGATACCTTTATTGGAATCGAGATTGGAAGCCTCTCGTATCAAGCGTCGGCTTTTCAGATCCAGCTTCCTGCCCATAGCCAAAATGACGCCGGCACCGATGGATGTAACGCCAAGTCCTCCGATCTGTATCAGCAGAGCGAGAAAAAATTGTCCGATCGGAGTAAAGGTATCTCCTGCATCAACAGCTATCAGCCCTGTTACGCAAACTGCGCTTGTCGAAGTATACAGAGAATCGATATATTTTAATTCAACACCCTCCCGCACACTGCACGGAAGGATCAAAAGTACCGATCCGATTAAAATTACGGCGGCAAATCCTAATGAAATAAGACGCGCTGGCGATTGTGCTTGAAGGAGCTTTTTCATTCCTCGTTATCTCCATTCATTCGGTAACCGACACCGAGTTCATTGGAAATACACCAAGATTCTCCCGGTTTCACGCCGAATTTTCTTCGTATATTGGCCATATTGACCTGTAGCCTTTTTGTGCTGCCCTCGTCGGGATACCCCCAAATTTCCTTGATGATTGCAGAATACGTCATCATCTTCCCACAGTGCTCGGAAAGAAACGCCACAATGTTATACTCCGTTTGGGAGAGACCGACCTCTTGCCCGTGAACGAACACTTGTCTTGCATCGTACTGGATCAGCAGATCTTTTGTCCGGAATGTACCGATCGGCAGTTTTCCGCTGTCGGCACGATGCTGATAATTTCGTAATACCATGCGAATCCGTGCAAGCAGTTCAGCCGAGCTGAAAGGTTTTGTCACATAATCATTTGCGCCGGCATCCAATGCGAGGACCTTATCGGTGTCATTGTTTCGTGCAGATAAAACAATTATCGGGGATAGCGAACTCTTCCTCACAAATTCAAGAAATCGAATTCCGTTCATATCCGGAAGCCCAAGATCAAGTATCGAAACATCCGGCAAATGAGAAGTGAATAATGTAATTGCAAGATTACAGGTTTCAGCAAGAATCACCTGGTATCCGGCTGCGCCCAACATAGTCGCCATAACCGACCGGAGGTTCTCATCATCCTCTATCAGCAACACCTTATACTTATTATTGGTCATGACTGATTTCTTCCTTCCCGATCGTAAAACGGAATAATGCGCCGCCGTTTTTTCGATTTTCTGCCGTGATCGTTCCGCCATGCGCCCTGACGATCGTTGAGCAAACAGATAATCCGATCCCGGCATAGCGACGAGGGCCTTGTGTCATATCCTGCTGCACCTCATAGCATTCCGAAAAAAGAGTTTTTAACCTGCTTTCTTCTATTCCGCAGCCGTTATCTGCAACCTCAAACACAACCTGATCCGCCAAAGTAAAGGCCTTAAGCAAAAGTACCGTCATGCCCTTTGCGTGATACACGGAGTTTTCCAAAAAGTTGAGGATAACCTGTTCGATCAAAATCGGGTCAACATCGATGATCACAATATCATCCGGCACAGTCACCTCGACTTTTTGTTCCGGATGGCGCTGATAAAATTTAGCAACAGAGGAATCGATCAATTCGTCCAATATCGTCGTAGTCTTGTTGATCTTCATCGTCTCGTTATCGATTCGGGTAACTGACAGAAGATTTTCCACCATCCGGATAAGCCATTCGGAATCCTCTTGAATGTTCGACAGCATTGTTTCTTTTTGTTCCTCTGTCAAAGTTTCTTTCTCGTCCCGAAGAAGAGAGCTTGCGCTATAGATGGAGGTCAGCGGTGTACGCAAGTCGTGGGAAACGGCACGAAGCAGATTCGCGCGTGTTTTTTCCCTTTCACTTTCCGCTTTTGCCTCTTCATAGGTTTTGATTTTTGTCGTCAGCATTCCGGTAATGACAGCAATAGCCAGCATAATAATTGCCGAGATCACATTGACGGGAGTTATAAAGTCAAACTTCAAAAACGGATAGGTGAACACAAAGTTAATGGCAACTGTGCCTACGACAGATGAAAAGATGCCGTAGAAATATCCATCAGTAAAAAGAGAAACAATAAAGACAGAAAATACAAAAATCGTTGTTATGTGCTCTTGCACCTCAAGCCGCTGAAAAATAAAGCTTATTACGCCGGCGGCAACCAACGCAAGCAGCGTTATGATTATATTTCTCAAAATGCTTTTCTTTTTCATTTCTGAAGCTCCTTATAACGGTAATGATTATAGCATAGGTTTGGTTAAGATGTGGTTAAGGCATTCGGCAACAGATTTCAGCTATACTTTTGTCTTTCCTGCATTGCAAAACCATATACCAACGGCCTTTTCGTCGGGTCTATTTAACACAAAGAGCTTTCCGCATTTTCTCTAAAGCGTTCTTGTATGTCCGCTCGGAAGCCTTATCGGACCTGCGGCTGGCGGAGTGAGAGATTTCTTCAAAGGTCATTGGCTTTATGGGCCTGTACTCGATTTCACCGTTTATCAGCACTGCTTTCTTGACCGACCAACAGATGCCGCAGAAGCCAAGATGCTTGGCAACCGTGCGCTGCTCCCGGTAGGTCAGGTTGTCGTATGCTCGATGCAGTGCGTCATATAGCACCGCCTGAAAATACAGCTTGTCCGGCTGCGAGGTTGTGTCCACCGTCACATCCTCACCCGTTTCCTCGCCGCCCTCGTCGTATTGCCTATAAAAATCTACTCGGCGTTCGTTCAGTGTACCTATTGCAATGTACTTTCGGATGCTCTTTGCGTCCATAGCAACTTCATCTGCAATTCTCTGTACACTATCATCGCTGCAATCATCGCCGCTCTGATGGTAGATTGCCATAATGCGCCGCAGGACGGGATAGGTGTCCGTCGTCATGGTGATGACACCGCTCTGTGCCGTGCGGATGTAGTCCTCGACGCCGTCCAAAATGTACTGCTTCTGAAAGGCGACGAAGGGCGTGCCTATGGACGGATCGTACTTTTGCAAGGCGGTTAGAATCCCGCACACCGCTGCCTGCTTGATGTCCACAAAGTGCTCCGGTAGGCCGTAACGCTGGCAGGCATCCTGCGGCAGCTTGGGCGGCGCAGGGTCAAGGCGGTACATCCGGCGCTCCAAAAGATACCGCTGTTGCTCTAAAACTTCATTCTGTTCTTTGGACACCGGATGCACCTCCTGTCATTTCATTCTTTTGCCCGTGTCAGCGTACAGCTTGGCACGCTCCAAATCCGCATAATAATTTGTCTTGGCATAGGCATCGTCCTCCTCCGCCTGTTCCAAGCGCCGCTTCGCCATGGCCTGTGCCGCCGCTGCAAATTCCGCTGTTATCGTTCCACGGCTCTTTTCGGAGCGGATGGCGGCGCGGCGTTTTTCGTAAGCAGCTTTGAGGGGATTATCCTTCGCCCGCTCTGCCTTGCCCTGAACGATGGCGTACCGGCGGCAGGAGATTTTCTTGCCATTATATAACTCCGGTGCTGTGCCGTAGGAACAATACTTCTGCCGCCGTGCGCTTTGCATCAGAAAATACTGCCCGCAAATTTCGCACTGCCTCGGATAATGCCCGTGGTGCAGCCCCTCGAAGAAATCCGTCAGCACAAAGCTGTAGTAGCTCTCAAAGGCCATTCTTCGGGCGGTGACGAGAATATGACTGTTTCGCCGTTTCGGGAGAGCAAGATATTCTGTGTGCAGCGGAAACAGACTTGATCCGAATACCTCCGTTGCAATGGGCAGCAGGTGGCGTTCATCAAAGCGGTCGGCTTCGTCTACACGAGATACAAAGCGTTTAAGTAATTCAAATGCCTTGCGCATATCCTCCGGGATAGCATCATAAAAGCAGAGGGTTCGCAAAACTGTTGCGCACAGCGTTTCACTTTTTTTGAAGAGCACCTTGTCGTATTCCTTCGGAAGAATACCGAGCGCCCTTGCACCGCCGTCTGTCTGTGCCGCCTTTCCTCGGCGGATAAAATAGTCTGACAGCAGCTCGGCATTTTCTTCCGTAAACATCTCTGAAATGCGCTGCTTCTCAGAAACGGTGTCTAAGGTATCAAACGGCTTCAACTTCGGTAATGTCAGCAATATATTCTGTATTTCCTCTCCGGCATTCACAAAATCGACACTACTTAAATATCCGGCGGCAAGTTGCTCCTGCACATTCCAGTTGCTTTGCCGGAACACGGCAATTCTTGCAGCGGTATCATTCCTGTAATACCGGTTCAGCAGATGTGCCGCAAAGATGCCTGCCGCATAGCTTTTGCTGCCGATATATACCCGCCCGTCCCGGTAAACGGCGGTCAAATAGCCTAAGCCACCACTCATTTTCAGCCCTCCGATTTATTCTATCACGGGAAGTGTCCCGTTTTCCGTACTCACTGTTTTGACGCAAAAAAGTTGAAATATTTTTGTTACAGCCCACAAAACAAAACAGTTTGTTTTGATTATTATATCAGAAAACAGCACTTGTTTCAATGCTTTTCACAATGTTGCGGTTATTGTTTTTTTCGTGTTGCTTATTCCTTGCCTTTTTTCGCTGTTTCCCCCATTAAATACATAGAAGGCAGTCATTGAGCCGTCGAGGTCACACTCGGCGGCTTTTTTGCTGCCCGAAAAACGGAAAGGAGGCGAAAGCGATGGTACTGAAAATCACACCAAAGCAGCGGGTAAAAATCAATGCCCTTGTGCGCAGGACTTGCTGTAACTGCCGCAAAGGAAATTGCCTGCTGCTGGATGACGGCGAAGAAGCAAAGTGCGTGCAGCTCATTTCCCGGTACGGTATCTACAATGTCGCACGACAGTCCGAGGTGCAAAAGCTGAAACAATCCTTAGCAACCAGTGAACGGCGCATCAAGATGATCGACAAGGCGATTGAGGAGCTGTTTGAGGCAAATATCTCCGGCAAGGTCAGCGACGAGCGTTTTGTAAAGATGACGGACAATTACGAAAAAGAGCAGAAGGAGCTGCTGGAGCTTGTGGCTGACGGCAATAAAAAAATTGCAGGATGCAGAGCATATGAGCCCGACGCCTGAAAAGCTGCTGAATGCAAATGAGAGCCTGTTGGCCAAAGCAATCTGTGAAGCCGGCAACAAGGGGCCTAAGTTTGGAGCTGAAAAGGCTGCGAAACTAAGAGAAGCAGCCGGATCTGCCCAAGTAATTGGCGTCAGGTCTGCGAGCAACGCCA
>OHQM01000507.1_pt1 | contig 20854 bp, 15 predicted proteins | sample 1577941 | NCBI WGS metagenome assembly OHQM01 (sample SAMEA3879604, study PRJEB24766) | human gut metagenome | biome: human-associated habitat; feature: feces | place: USA | collected 1985/1987
TGCGGTGTCATCCATTTTATCCCACTTTTCCTCTTTTTCCCATATTACATTTCTTTTTTATGTAGGTCAGTCGTTCCTCACCATTAAGTCCGACTTCAACCATCCCCCGAACGGGTACGTACCTGCTTCTCTCCCGTAACCGATATCGCTTGGCAGATCCGTTTTCTGCTGATCCTAAAAACAATAAATGACCACCCGTTTAATGGGGCGGTGAATTAAGAAAACATTGAAGCAAGAAACGGTGTGGCATACGGCTACGCCGTTTTTTGCTGTTGTTTAATTGTATTTTGGGCGTTGTCAATCGCCCGCGTAAAATCAAATGCGCCGATAAAGTTATAGACTATTGTAATTTCCCGCGTCTTGGATTTCTTGATAAAAGCGGAAAACATCAAAACGGCGCGTGCGCGGCTTGCCCGGATTGAAACGGACGCCCTCAACCACTTTAAGGTTTTGGGCGCGGCGGCGCGGACGCTGGACGGGAAACAGCGGCTTGCGCTGCTGCACGGCATTTTCCACCCTGACGGGGAACGGTTTAACTTTGAATGGGACTGGCTGCCCGAAAGCGGCCTGTCCGTCAAAGACTTTATCGCCCCGTCCTCTTTCCGATTCGGCGACGGGCGGTTTTTCCGCATGGGGAGCAAATACGGCGCGGTCTCTTTCTTACAAATCCTTGCGCCGGAACTCAACAACCGTATGCTTGCCGACTTCATGGAGGCCGAAAACGGGCTTATCCTCAATCTGCATATCCGCAGTATCGACCACAACGAGGCCATTAAGACCATCAAGCGCAAAATCACCGATTTTGACCGTATGAAAATCGAAGAACAGAAAAAAGCAATCCACAGCGGGTATGATATGGACATTATCCCGTCAGACCTTGCCACCTACGGCGGGGAGGCGAAAAACCTGTTACGGGATTTGCAGAGCCGGAACGAAAGAATGTTTTTGCTTACCCTGCTTGTCCTCAACTTTGCCGACACCAAGCAGAAGTTGGAAAACGATATTTTCCAGTCGGCAGGAGTGGCGCAAAAATACAACTGCTCTCTCACCCGGCTTGACTACCAGCAGGAGCAGGGGCTTATGTCCTCTATCCCGCTGGGCGAAAACCTTATCAAAATTACGCGGGGCTTGACAACTTCAAGCACCGCTATTTTTGTCCCCTTTACCGTCCAAGAGTTGTTTCAAGGCGGCGAAGCCCTTTATTATGGCCTAAACGCTTTGAGTAACAACATGATACTTTGCGACAGGAAACGGCTGAAAAATCCAAACGGCCTTATTCTCGGCACACCGGGCAACGGCAAAAGTTTTTCCGCAAAGCGCGAGATCACAAACGCCGTATTGATTACGCAGGACGACATTATCATTTGCGACCCCGAAGCGGAGTATTACCCCCTTGTCAACCGTCTGAAAGGACAGGTTATCAAGGTGTCGCAGACCAGCACGCAGTACATTAACCCTATGGACATCAATGCCAATTACGGGGAGGACGACACGCCTGTTTCGCTGAAAAGCGGTTTTATCCTTTCCCTTTGCGAGTTAATCATGGGCGGCAAAAACGGTTTGGAGGCCGTTGAAAAGACCATCATTGACCGCGCCGAGTGTGCAAACAACGATTGCGGGAATTGTCTGCTTTTGGACGACGGAGAAACTTGCGTTTGTGTGCAGGCGATCAGCTATTCCCTGTTGTGCCGATACTTCCGCGAGGCGGTTTTACCCGCCGACAGGCGGCTTTACGCCGAGATCACCCGCGCTAAAGAAATTGAAATGAAGCATTGCGCGGTGTGCAAAAGCCAATTTGCGGCGGCGGATAACCGGGCGAAATACTGTCCGGCTTGCGCCGCAAAGATACGCCGCAGGCAGAAAGCCGAGAGCGAGAGGAACAGGAGGCTACGGCTGAAAACAACTGGATAGCTGGATAGCAAGCACAGCAAACGGGTACTCGTTTGCGATAAATCCCCGCCTATTCCAATGGAAACGGCGGGGATTTTGCCTGTTGGGAATATCCCAAACCCTTAAAAAGCGAAAGGAGAGTTGCAACACAGCGCATGACAAAAACAGAGATAACCGACGCGCTTAGGATGACTTACATCCATACATATCAATCTGCTGTTGGGTCGATTTCCTTTTCGGGAGGTTCTAGTGGCGCCGCTGCTTCTGTGTCTCTCTCAAGCTGTGATAGGCAATGGCAAATCGAAATAGATGTTCCCGGTATTTACTACTAAATACCGGGAAATTACAGTCAGAGGGTTTTCCCTCTGATTGTAATTTGATTTAATAAAGGGGAGATGTCATGAAAAAGAACACACTCATTATCATTGTTTCTACCGTTGTGTTGGTATTAACGCTATGGTTGGTGATGAAAGACAATATTGGAATATCTGAGAAAAATGTTGAATCTGATGCTAGGTGGTCGCAAAACATTCCTTCAGATTGGAATATGGCTCAATCTTTGGGTAATGGAGTCGTAGCAATGGTGTTTTTCCCATATGATAATTCTGATTGCATTTATTCCATATATATAAAACGTCCGGGCTTATGTTGGGGTTATTTTTTTCGAGCAGGCGGTACGGTCAGTAAAATTGAGGAAAAATTTGTTTCATTTAGCGTGGAAGGATATAATGAAATTGTTTATTTATCGATGAATAAACAAAATGTTACTTCCATTGTAGTTGATGATGGAAGTAACAAAAACATCTTTGCTGTTGATAATGCAAAACCGTTTGTTTTTGTTCTACCCAATAATGCGGGAAATGTTCTATTTTATAATATTCATGGAGAGATAGTTGAGTGTACACAAAGGACATTACCAAATTAATACGGTGCAGACATAAACTATCTTATGAAGCAGAATAAATGTTTGTGGAAACTTATATTATTTTCAATCTATTGTGGGGGAGTGCTTTTCCTTTTATTTTGGAGAGATACCTTTAATTATTCTCAATCCTATTGGCGTATGGTGAGTGAAAATATCAACATAATTCCATTCGAAACAATCAATTCACAGCTTTACACTATAATAAAGAGAAGCAATCCGTATTTGGTACCGTATGCAATTATCAATCTATTTGGGAATATTGCTTTGTTTATTCCGTTCGGCTTTTTTCTTCCGTGGTTAAACAAAAAATACAAAAGAATATCAACAACATTATTTCAATCAACGCTTATAATATTAGCAGTTGAAATCATCCAACTATTTACGCTAAAGGGAACTTGCGACGTTGACGATTTAATCTTAAATACCATGGGTATTCTGATCGGATATATATTATGTAGGTTATTTTGCCGCAAAAATTGGATAGAGCAATAGTGGATAATAAGTAAATAACTCGGTTTGCTTTCTATTAAATGGAAATAGGGAATACTATTGAATATAACAATTAAAACGGTTGTTTCCCTTTTTGAAATTGAATGTTGGTAAAGTGAGGTTGCTGCGGTTTCAAAGAGGTATCGCTATGTATCTTTTTATTCTTCTTTGTCCTGTTTAACCTTCTGCTGGATTCTCATATCACTATATAATTTATTTTATTTTCTTTGCACCCATCCGCGTTTTGTGGACGGGTGCAATACTCGTTTGCGATATGCCAGTAAGCGGAGGGTTTTATTTCTCTGTCCCTTTAGCCTCTTTTATTCCTTTTGCTGTTTAAACCGCTTGATAGCTGACGGTATTATCAACCGTGGAAGATACTCATGTCAATAGAGAGGCACACCAAAAACAGCAAGACAACAGTCCTATAAGCTAACTCCCAAATATTGGACAAATATTAGTAAAACTTGTATCCCCAGCACTATCCATGCAGCTCTTTGACACGAACACGAAAATATTTTTGCCCTGTATAAGCCCGTCGAACAACAAGAGCCGCCTTTTACCTGCGGTTTGGCGCGTGTTCATAGAAAAGTTACATATAATAACCTTAACCCTATTGAATATCATGTTTACGCATTGTATCATAAACATGATAAATTATCCATACATTATCTGACACTTCAGATTGGAGGTTAGCACCATGCTTTGTATTGATAATAAGCAATATGTTTTTTTGCGGATACGATGGCGGTACGATTCCCAGTTGTGGAGAGATCGAATCAAAGTTGTGATGTAAAGCGCATGAGTTATGCTGTTTAACAGTCGGCTCATGCGCTTTGTTGTTTACGAAGTTATGATTTCATTAAGATACAGATTATATGGAGGTACATATGAAAGCAAAACTGATAATAAAAGTAGTTGTGGCTACTTTGATGACTTTGATCGTAGCCTTGGTTGCCATAACCCCCATCACCGAAGCAGTATCCAACCATGACGAGGCCGTCTTTACCGAAGTTTTAAGGCTGGGTATAGGCGACGGCGATTACGAAGTTGGATATGACTATGGGACGCACTACCTGCATTTAAAGGGACCCGGCGGATTTGTTATAATGGATGGCGAGCTGTTCATACTGGATTCTGTGAACCGGCGAATACAGGTATTCAATCTCACGGGCGAATATAAGCGCAGCATTTTGCTTCCCGCTGAGGCATGGCCAACACAGATATGCTGTTATGAGGGGCGGATTTACGCGCTTGACTACGATTACGACAGGGTTATATCCGTTTCGGCTTCGGGTGGATCGACTCAGGATACCGCGGATGTGAACATGGAAAAGTATGATCTTCCGGAAAGCCTGCCCGGCGAGTTGGTATGCGATTTATATGCCGCGGAAACAGGCGTAGCGGTAACGGATATTGAAAACAACCATTATTACCTGAAGCAGACCGGAAGTTTTGAGCTGGGAAAGGAATACTCGGCCATAACTTCGCCAGAGCGGCGTGAGGGTGTTCCGGCTCAAACGGCGGCCAGGGTTAAGTATGGGGAGCAGACATGGAGCATAGACAGGGAGAATATAATCAATGACATTGAACCCAAAGGCGCGGATTCAAACGGCAGCCTGTATACGGCATTCTATGAGATGGTTCCCAATACAAGCGTATTCCTGATGGAAAAAACGCTGCGCAGATACGACCAGTCCGGAAAGCTGACAGGGTGTGCGCTGATAGACTTTGCGGACGACTACACGTATCCAAACCAGGAATTTTCTATACAGCCGGATGGCAGCGTATATTATATGGCCTGCAGGGACGGGTATATAAGCATACAGACTATCCGGCTTGGCACAACATATGCGAGCCAGATGGATAAGCTGGCCCGGCGGGCCGCGGAAATAAAGATGCAGCACGCTGAGGAAGAAATGTCTGAAAAAGCGGGGCATGTATATAATGTGAGCGTAAGCCGGTCAACAGCCCGGTCGCGTGCCATGAGCGCGGCGAATTACGCCTGGAGCCTAAGAGCCAAAAATAAGGAGCCGCATCCCTCTATTAAGCTGCCCAATTATATACAGCAGGCGAGCGTGGGGCAAACGGTAAAGGGCATCCCCTATTGCAGGGGCGGCTTTAACGGCTGCGATACATTAATGAGCACGACATACGGAAAGGCGTTTTCGCTGACAATAAATGACTACAGGTCCGGGGATGTATCGCCCGGGGATTTCAAAGGCGTAGCGACTGGCCTCGACTGCTCCGGCCTGGTATCCAGCGCGTACAGATTCAGCAAAAAATATAATACAGGCGGGCTTAACTCCAACGTAGGGCACGCGCTAGGAGGATTGAATGACTTAAAGCAGATGGACTATGCCGTAATAAGCGGGAACCATGTGGTATTGTTCGATGAAAAAAAGTCTAACAATGATTATCAAATAATCGACGCAACAACGACGTACACAAATTCTCAGGGGGTAGAAATAAAGATAGAAAAGGTATCGCTCAGAGTTGTATCGTCTGCATATCTCAGCGAATATGATTATAGGACGCCATGGTGCCAGGCGGATTCCGCGTATGTGAGCAATACAACGCATCACTGGCACAAATGTAAGTACTCCGGGTGCGGGTCTGGAATAAAATTTGGGTATGAAACGCATATCTGGACGCCCGTAACCTCCACCGTATTCAGATGCGAATGCGGTAAGATCAAGCGCAACGACGTTGTAATAAACGAATCGGAAGCTGATTTACCCAATATAACCGATGGCGGTCTGATTCTGGACTTTGACAACGGCTTCTTACGCTATATGCCTTATCTATATACTAAGGCTTTATCGTATATAGACTAACACCATAATGCAGGGGGGCCTTTTGTAAGGCTCCCCTGCATAGAATTGGAGGAAAATTTGAACGCAAAGAGAATCAAAGCATTGTTTCTGTCGACGGTTATGGCCATGGCGCTTTTAGGCTGCGACGCTGTAAGCACGATACCAACGCCGACCATTGGAAATGAGGCAACGCCTACCCCGCCCCTCACGCCAACAATTACGGCTGAACCGTCTACGCCGATTCCCACACCCACGCCTACGCCTGCTCCAACTAAAGACGTAAGCGCCATGCCGGAGCTGGCCGTGTTTACGGAACTGTTCAGCATAAAGGTTGGCGAAGGGAAAAACGAAATTGGATATATGGCTGTCGGCCCCTTGTACGTTCCAGGGCCTACCGCCTTTTATGCAAACGAAGACGGCTGGATAGCAATCCTTGATCCCAACAGAGATCGAATCATGATATTTTATGGCAACAAGCTGGCTCATATACTGGATTTAAGCGATAAGCTGTCCTATCCATATCACATGTGCTATGCGGACGGCGGCTTTTACATAGTGGACATAGACTATGAATATATCCTGTATGCCGCGTTTACCATGGATGACGTTGGCAAAACAGGCTGTGAGACGAAAGTGTATGAAATACCCGAGGAAACCACGGCGCTTTTAATAGGGGATATATATGCGACGGAAAAAGGTGTGATTTTAGAAGGTTCCGATGGTTCTGACAGCGACCATTTTTGCTACTGGATATTAGACTTAAAGCGCGGTGAGTTCATACCTACAGATGAATACATAATAGAAATAGAAAATGATGATGAATTGATATGTTTGATTTTTCAAGACAAGTGGCATGTGCCACTGGCGGAGAATTGCTCTTTTGACATCTACGGCATTGATAAATACGGTTTTATTTATGTTGGATATTATGAAGATTTTTATGCCGAGGTTGGGGCAGTTACTCTTGAAAAAACGATACGCTGCTATAACTCGAAGGGCCGGCAGTTTGGGGTCGCTAGAATAGATATGGATAAGTACAGCTCATTTCTGAATATGGACACAGTGGTGCTGGAGGACGGCACAATATACCATATGGCCTGTTATGAAGATAGAATAACCATCTATGAGGTAACACTGGGACAGAGATATGAAACGAGAAAAGATGAACTGATTGAACGGGCAATACGGAAAAGAGAAGAGGCCCAGAGGCGTACCGCGGATCCTGACGCGCCATGATCCATGCGCGCCGCGGGAGCCTTATCAAAGGCTCCCGCACAGAATTGGAGGTAAATTTGAACGCAAAGAGAATTATAACATTGCTTATGGCGGCGGTTATGGCCATGGCGCTTTTAGGCTGCTTGCTTGAACTGCGCAATCGTGGATATGGTCTGAATCACAAACGGTACAGCGGCTCATGAAAGAGCTGGGACTTGTCTGTCGGATGAGAATGAAGAAGTATCGCTCTTACAAAGGCGAAGTGGGAAAGATTGCGCCCAATCTGTTGGAACGGAACTTTCAAGCAGAAAAGCCAAATCAGAAATGGGCAACCGATATAACCGAGTTCTCCCAGTTTGGCCAGAAGCTGTATCAGTCCCCCATTCTGGATATGTATAACGGGGAAATCATCAGCTATGGAATTAGCGAGCGGGCAAATTTTGAGCAGATAACAGAAATGCTGGATAAGGCATTTACTCGTATCCCTGAAGGAACAGATTTAATCTTCCATTCCGATCAGGGCTGGCAGTATCAAAATGCCCGATATCAAAAAAGGCTTTTGGATAAAGGCACCCGGCAGAGCATGTACAGAAAGGGAAATTGCCTGTATAATGCGGTCATGGAAAATTTCTTTGGTCTGCTGAAATCTGAGCTGCTATATTTGAGAGAATTCCGCTCTTTTGAGGACTCCCGTACAGAACTTGAACTCTATTCGGAATACTATAATCACAAGCGCATTAAAGTAAAATTGAATGGGCTAAGTCCTGTCCAATATAGAATTAAAGCTGCCTTTGCCGCTTGAGAAACTGTCCAACTTTTTGGGGTCACTTCAGCTTGCGCCGCCCTTGACGGTTTTCCATGTCCTTGCTATGGGGTAGTCAAGAGGGCGCAAACGGATAGACTGCTTGCGCCCTTTCTAAATTATGGGGTTCTCTGTCACGCAATAGAGGTTAATTTCCCCTTGATTTATGCGGCTTTGCGGGCGCGATAAGGGCATTGGTAAGGGTTTTATACTCATATCCCTCAAAATGGCGCTCTACTGCGTAACAAAACGGACGTGCCGCCGTTTAGACGATACGCCCGTTTTGCTTGCACCCTGTATGGCAGCTACCCTATTCCAGTTTGTTGTGATACTGTTTTATCAGTAGCTACCATTGCCCCGCCCTTTTATTTAACACGAAAGCGGCGCCCTCCAACATAGCCGGTACTCAAATAAGGTTTAGGCGGCTTCCGTCGACAAAATAGGACAATTTAGATTAGTAATACATTACAATTACCCGTTGACAAACAACTCCATTTGATCTAATATTGTACTAGAACGTTTGTTCTAGTAATTGGAGGTTAATGATGAACAAAAGCAACAATGAACAGAGTCTTAAGCAAAAAGAGCTTACCAGGATAAGGGAAGCGGCGGCAAGGCTTGCCATATCCGCGGATGAGAGGGACCCTTACACCCAGGCCGAGGGAAGGCTGTACGCGCTGCCGATGATCAGGGCGCGCCTTGAGTGCAGCAGGGACGAGCGCGACGAGCTGGCCTCCCTGGGCATTGAGGCCCTTAGGGAGCACTCGCGCTCGCTTGTGCGGCTTTTAAGCCCGTCAATGCGGCTTACGCCGGAGGAAATCCACGAGGCCCAGCTTGCCGAACTGGGCGCGCGCATAGCGGCGGACGAGCGCGAGGTGGGATACATGGAAAGGGCGCTTGCGTATATAGAGGAGCATCCGTACTTTGAAATAATCAAGCTTAAATACTTCAAGTGCATGACCGACGCGGCCATTGCGGAGCGCCTGTCATGCGACGTATCCACGATAAGGCGCAACCGCAAGCGGCTCGTACAGTCGGTCGCGCTGTTCCTGTACGGTTCGGCGGCGTTAAGCGCGCAAATGAGGAGGTAACGCCGTATCATGCCACCCTTGCACTATGTCCAGGAGCGCCTGATCCCGTCCTTATCCTCCCAAAAAGATATTAAAAAGGACCGCCGGGCGTTAAGCGCCGTCAGGCCCGCAAATTTAATTTTAAAGTTATGTAATTAAGCGCCTTTGCTCAGGCATGAATGAATTATTTTATAAAAGCCCCATTCTACCGCCGCTCCATCTCCTGGCGCTGTCTGCGCCGCCGCTGCGCCGCCTTTTTCCTGCTGTTTCTTTCGGCGACGGTTATCGCCACGAGCAGCGCCGCCGCTACGGCGGTAAGGATGGCAAGCACCGTAAAGGCCGTGTTCAGCGTATTGGTCAGCGCCTTTCCAAAACCGCCGCCTATTATTCCAAGCTCAACACCTGGCGTGCGCGTAGGCAGCGGCAGATCGCCCGAAAACGCCGCTGTAAGCGAAGCCGCATATTGATAGGGGTTGCCCGCGTAATCCTCAAACGACAGGGTAAACTTAAGCTCCCGCGATTCTTCCACGCTGACCGTCACGGGGATCTCCGTGAGCCCTGCCCCGAGTTTATCCGAGCGGTAGACCTCGCCTAAAAGCTCCTCGGTAACCGTTATGTTGTGAAACGTGAGTTCGCCCTGGTTGTCAAACCTGAACGTTACGCCCATAGAGCCTTCGGCGTTAAGCGGGCTTGAAATCTCCGCGTCAAAACGCACCTTTATCTGATCCGGATCTACATAGGGGCGGACCGCAAAGCTGCCGATTTTATCCTCATAGGCTCCGGACGCCATTGAGCCGCTGAACTCAAAGGTAACGTAACGCGGTTCGTTTTCAGCCTTCACCGTATATATAAGCGTTTTCTGTTCGCCTACGGCCAGCGAAAACTCGCCGTCGTCAACGCGCACGCCCAACTCGTCGGTTACCTTTATGTTGTTTATCTTCTGGTTGCCGTCGTTGGTTATATGCAGGGTAAACCTAACGCCGTCCACCGTAGGGTCGCTCTGCTCAACCTCAACGTCGAGCTTCGCGTTTATCATGCCCAGCGTAAGCGCCGAACCGGTATAGGTTTTGGACGATCCGTCGTCCGCAAGCCTGTAGCTGAGTACGGGCTGGGACGTAACGGTTGAGTTGCCCATCGTGTATTCATAGCTGAAGGTATGACTCTGTCCATGGGAGAGCGTAACCCCTTCCACCATTGGCGAGCTCTTGATCTGCCTGTCGGTCAGGGAAATATTGCTCGCGGTGGTTCCGCTGTTATTGGCTATGATGTATGTCAGCGTTATCCTTTCGCCAGGTTTAGCGTTGGTCTTTGACGCCTTGCACGTAACCGTGACGACCCCGAGAACCGACGACTCTATCTCTACGGACAGATCCTTTGACATGGGGACGCCGCCCTCGGTCCAGGTCATGCTGAACGTCAACGTGCTGTCAATCTGCTCCTGGGTTATATCTATCGCCTGCGTATATGTCTGGGTTACGCCCGGCTGTATGGTCGGCTGGTTTATGTCAAACGTAACGCCGCTGCCGCTGATCGCGATACCCTCCATGGGAAGCAGCCCGTCGTTTGTTACCGTTACGGTAATCTCAGCCTGCCCGGGGCCGGACATCTGCTCCGGACTTACGCTTATCGACGCCTGCGCGGCAAGGGCCGGCGCCGAAGGCATAATCAACATAACCAATATAAGCAGTGCGCAAGCGCGCAATATGTTTTTCTTCATATTTCGCTCCTTCAAGAGGCCGTGTAGCGTTATCAAACTATTATAACCCATGGAAAGCCTGCAGCGCAATAAATAATATAAATAAAGCGGTCCCTGTGGGCCGCGCGTCGTCGCGGGACCGCGAGGCCTTTGCCCCACATATTATATTTTAGGCTAACGGCGCGAAGCGAATCGCCTATGGCGGTTTTGCGGGTTTTGCCCAAGGAAGGGCGGCAATATCCGTGACATCAAAAAAGCGGCCGCGCCGCTTTTTACACACTGTCAGCAATTACCGGTTTGATGCGTTTTCTCAATATGCGCTCCTATTAATAACGATGTTTTGCCGCGCGTCCAGTACGTGCGTTATGCTATAATATGAAACCGCCCCTATGCGGTCAACGGAAACGCGCCTAAAGCCCATACGGAAGCCCGTTTTCCGGCGGATGGCTGCCGGATATAGCCTGCGGGCCATTCACCCCGCGCACTGGAAAAACAACAGCTAAAACAAAAGCGGGCGAATGGGCGTTAAGTCGATGCTTATGTCCCGTTGAGAATGAATCGGCCAGGAGGCTCGAGGGACGGCAATCCTTTAAAGTAAAAAACCGTCCGGATATTATGCCGTGGCTGTCGGGCGCTTGGAAACGCAATACAGCGGTTTGCCGGCGTTCTTTAAACCAGGATCAAGCTGACGGAAAGGCAGGGATAGCGCCGCCCGCGCCGGCAAATCAGAAGTAAAGGCCATGGCGGCCAGAGGCGTCACAGGTAAGGCGCGCGGCGGCTTAGCGCTAAGCCCGCCGCGCGCCAGCCCTTCCGTCTTCTCCTAGGCCTCTTTCTTTAATACTATGCGCCAGTCCTCCTTGTTTTTTCGCCTGGAAAGGCCGGCAAGATAGTCGATGCTCACGTCATAATACCTGGACATCCTGACCGCAACCTCCAGCGGCACGTCAAGCTCGCCTCGTTCGTATGATAAATATTCCGCCTCGCCGACGTTCAACACCCGGGCTATATCGCCGGCCTCAATTTTGTTGTTCTCGCGCATCTCTCTAATTCGCTGATACATTATAAATTCCCCCCTATGAAAATAAATTGTAATCAGGTACATGTTTTGGAAGTCCCGCATTTAGGCGCACCCGCTAGATATTCAAGGCTAACCCTATAAAAATCCGCTATTTGTATTGCTATGCCAAATGGGATATCAGTTTCGCTTTGTTCATATCTGACGTAAGTGGTCTTATGTAATTTTAATTGGTCAGCTACTGCTTGCTGTGTCAGATCGTTGTCTTCACGCAGATCACGTATTCTTCGATACCTTGGCATGCGAGCCTATCCCTCTTTCCACTAATATAATACAACACGATTATAAAAACACGGACAATATACACATAATTGTGTACAGCAATTCTATGAAATATTGCCGTACACCTGTCGCGGAAATTTGTAATTTGTACTCTTATTGTATGTAGTATGTATCGTCATATTGATAAAAACCTCTAATATACGCGCCTTATTGCTTGACCGCAGGGATAAGCATATTTATTGCCGTACATCTATATGTGAAAAATAAACTTTAACCAGCCTTATGCGGCCTGCTGTTTTAAACGGCTCGTCCGGCAGCCGGCGTGCTATACCTTATGTTATTATTGATTGTTAAACCGCGCCGCGGACTTTCCAGCGGGCGAAACCTGTGTATTTAAGATTGAGGTTATATACCGTCATACGCATATGCGCGCGGCATGGTGCTGCTGCTATTATAATCTTGCTATGAAACCGGCGGTCCCAGAACGGCGGCCGTCCATATTTAATATTATCCGGCAATCGGGCACAAATTACAAGTGTTACAATTAATAACACAAACCGCCTGCCGCGCCCGCAAATCCCTCGGCTGCAAGCAACTATCAGGCTGGCTTCATGGGGCTCCGCCCCATACCCCGCCAAAGGAGACTTTTTGTAAAAAGTCCCCTTTGGAATCCCGAAAAACAGCGTTCGGATTTTAGTGTTTGAATTTTTACCGTTTGCTCCCAAGGTATCAAAGGCCGGCGCGCATGTCGCCTACTCGCCTTCGGCGTCGCGATGCGCTTGATCAGCGCATCGCGAGGTTAACCCGCAAAACATGGCCTTCGGCCGCAAGCGGCTATCAGGCCATGTTTGCTCCTAAGGTATCAAAAATCACCGTACATGCCGCTGATTTTTGATGGATTGTAATATTGGGGTGATATTCCAAAGCCTATATTATTCCCTGTGCATTTTTTGGAGTTCTTAGAACCTTTTTTGCAAAAAAGGTTCTAAGCCGTCGGAGACAAATATAAATTCCGTAATTTTGGGCGGCATGTACGGCCAAAATTACACCTTGCGGATGCGTAAGCGGTGAGCGAACGCGTCCGCAAAAGCTCAAAAAATGGAGTACTCCATTTTTTGAACCGCCTATGGCGGTAATAGGTTCTAAGCCGCCGGAGGCTAAGCCGTCGGAGACAATCGTTTCCTATCCGTTTCTCGGATCACTTCTTAGACCTGTCGACGTAATGCGTATGCAGAAGCTCGTGCGACTTATGGCCGCAGGGCTCGCCAAGGAACTCCTCATACAGCTTCTTTACCGACGGGTTCTTGTGCGACTTTCTTATCGGCATATCGCGGTCAACGCCGTAAGTCGCCCTGGCGCGCGCCGCCCTGGGGTCAACCTCGTACCTGGCGCGCGAATCGACATACGGCTGTCCGCCGCCGGTTACGCAGCCGCCCGGGCATCCCATGATCTCTATAAAGTGATAGTTCTTTTCTCCGCGCCTGATCGCGTCGAGCAGCTTGCCCGCGTTTGCGGTGCCGTGAGCTATGGCTATCTTTATTTCCATGCCGGCAATGTCTACAGTAGCCTCTTTTATTCCTTCGAGGCCGCGAACATCCTCGTATTCGATCTTATCCATGTCCTGGCCGGTAAGCACATCCGCCACCGTGCGCAGCGCCGCTTCCATTACGCCGCCCGTTACGCCGAATATGACCGCCGCGCCCGTGGAATCGCCCAGCATCGGGTCAAACTCCTCGTCGGGAAGGTTGACAAAATCGATTGAAGCCTGCTTTAGCATCCTTGCAAGCTCGCGTGTGGTCAGGTTGGCGTCCACGTCGCGGTAGCCTTCGCGCCCCATCTCGGGCCGGATGATCTCAAACTTCTTGGCCGTACACGGCATTATCGATACGATGAACAGCTCCCTGGGATCAAGCCCGTTGCGCTTTGCGAAATACGTCTTTGTAATCGCGCCCTGCATCTGGTTCGGGCTCTTGCAGGTGGAGAGGTTCGGTATAAAGTCGGGGTAGAAGTGCTCGCAGTACTTAACCCAGCCTGGGCTGCATGAGGTGATCATAGGCAGCACTCCGCCTTCCTTTATCCTGTTTAGCAGCTCCGTGCCCTCCTCCATGATGGTGAGGTCGGCCCCAAAGTCTACGTCAAACACCTTATAAGCGCCAAGCCTCCTGAGCGCCGCCGCCAGCTTGCCTGGAGTGGCCGTGCCAACCGGCATGCCGAATTCCTCGCCTATCGCTACGCGCACGGCCGGAGCCGGCTGGAAGATAACCTTTTTATTCGGGTCCGCAAGCGCCGCCCAGACCTCTTTGGTCGAATCCTTTTCGGTAAGCGCTCCGGTGGGACATGCCGCTATGCACTGTCCGCAGTTTATGCACGCTACGTCGTCAAGCGTCTTTCCAAAGGCCGAGCCTACCTGGGTTTTGAAGCCGCGGTTCTGCATGCCGATAGCGCATACGCCCTGCGTTTTCTCGCAGGCCGCCACGCAGCGGCGGCAGAGTATGCATTTATTGTTGTCGCGTACGATGCTGGGCGAAGCCTCGTCAACCGTGCGGATTATGCGCTCCCCGTCGAACTCGATGTCGGTTATGCCAAGCTCGTCTGACAGCGTTTGAAGCTCGCAGTGATGATTGCGCTTGCAGGTGAGGCAGGAGCGGTCATGATCGGACAGTATCAGCTCCAGCACGGAACGCCTGGCGCTCAGCACCTTGGGCGTAGCTGTAAGGACCTCCATGCCCTCGGCAACGGGGAGTACGCATGAAGCCTGCAGCCTTCCGTTTTTCGCATCCTCAACAAGGCACATGCGGCATGCGCCGATATTGTTGATGTCTTTAAGGTTGCAAAGCGTAGGTATCCTTATGCCCTCGGCAAGCGCCGCTTCCAATACGGTCGTGCCTTCTTCGGCCTGTACGGTGCGCCCATCGATTTTGAATGTAACCATTATACCCAAAACCCTTTCTTGTATATATTTCCGGAATTTCCGGAGAGAAAACGCTCAAAGCGAAAACGCCAGGGACACGTGCGGGCGCATATGCGCTCACAAAACCGCTTTTAATTCCCTGACACGCTTTTTATCGTATCATAAAAAATACTAACATGGCAAAAACGCTGTGTCAATCTAACCAGCGTTCAAAAACTGTTAAGCCTGCTATATATTATAAGGATGAAATGGAATTTTATGTATCATAACGGCTTAACCGCAGACCTGTTAAACCCTGAAACCCCCGTCTTTGGTTAAATACCCTGAGGCGGGCTTAGATCTCGCTTATGGCGCGAAACGCCGCCAGCGGCCGGCGGAATATTAGCCTATGTCGAATTAATCTGACAAATATTGATAAAACAAGTTAAAAATCATTAAAATTATTTTGTTATAATGTTTACATATAGATATAATATGAGGAGGTTTTATTATGAAACGGTTTACTTCACTATTGCTGGCTGCTGTATTCATTGTAATGTCGTTTCCGCTGGCGTCGGCGGAGGAAAACGGTTCGTTTTTCAAAGCCGACGCAGCGCTGATAAGCGAATATTTCAAAGCAATCGGCGAACAGGACTATTCATCCGGCTTTAAGCTGCTAAGCGCCGGCCAGAGGGAGCTTATGAAAAGCGTTGAGGCGCAGAATTCCGCCGAGAAGGAAGGCATATGGAGCGTTTCGTCGGTGAACTCCGCAGAGATTATGTGCGACGCAACCGACAGCGAAGAATTGGATAAAAGCCTGTTAGATTCCGGTATAGTTGACCGCAGATCCTATCTTGTTAAACTCAATATTTCGGTCTATAATGATAATATGTTCTTTTACGATGGCAACAATTACTTGATCATCACAGTAGGAACAGAGGATGGACAGCGAAGGATATTCCACGACACATTGGCCCTGCCGGACCTGATATTGAAGCACGAGGATGAAGACGCCGCGTTTAAATATTTCGACGTCCGCTTTTCCGAGGAGCGGGGCGGCTACAGGCCGGTGCGCGGGGACGGCTCAAAGATAGGCGTATCGCATTCGGGAACCATGCCTTCCTCTATAAGGGTAAAGCGGGTTGAATACGGCGGCGGGGCGATAAGCACCGTAAACTTTCTCACGTACTGCAAATATGTGGCCTGCGCCGAGGTAGGCTACAGCGAATCCGGCCATGTCAACTATCACAAATCCGCCTGCATGGCAGTAAAGAACTTTGGCTGGTTCAGAACCCTGTCGCCAAGGAGCTCCAGCGGAGGGTTCCACGTGCATGACAACACGGACGACCAGATATACAATCCCGACAGATACAACCTCTCCGATTCGAGCCTGTCAAGGCTTTTAAGCAACTTAAGCTCAATCTGGAACGTGATAATGGTCAACTCGGAGAAGAAGATATTCCAGTCCTTTTACGCCACCGGAAGCTCAACGACCTACGAGCGCCGCAACCGCGGAAAGCTGTATCATTACGGCGCGAAGCTGTTCGCCAACCAGGGCAGAAGCTACAGCTGGATACTGGACTATTACTACAGCAATACAAAAATAGATGATTATAATAATTATTTTTATCTTACGTCGACAGGCCCCATAACCGTATGCGCCAGCCATTCCGGCGGCACGATTCTTGAAACCAGCCGAAGCGGCCATAAGAAGAAATGCTCCTCATGCAACTACCTGTACACCGAAAACCACACATGGAGGACCCAGGGCCAGTATATGGTGTGCACGGTCTGCGGCTATTCGGTGATGGTTACGAGAGCTCAAACCGTTAAAGAAACCCTCGGTTACAATGAGGCCTGGTAAACATAATATAATAATATGAGAACGAAAAATTATGCAAGGAGAAAATGTATGAAAAGATATATCGCGTTCATCGTTGCAATCCTGATCCTGTTTGCCTTGGGGTGCTCAAATCCTCAAACGTCGGGCGGCGGCACGCCGGACGCGCAAACGCCGTCTGCGCCGCCCACGGCCCAGGCTTCCACGCCGGCGCCGCCTTCATCCGCGCCCAGCCCCACGCCGGACGCGGATGCGGCGTATTCGCGCCGTGACATTGAATTTGACGGCGGGGATTACGCCAGCCTTGGACGGCTTATGGAAAAGTGCGGGTTCGGTCTTATGGATACGGATGAAAAGGGCAATACGTTTTATAAATTTGAGGCCGATCCAGGCGATCTTACGCGGCCGCTCTGGCGGGCAAGGGAGCAAAACGCGCCGGTTGAGAGCGCGATTGTTCAGATATGCGCGATTAAGCCCTCCGACCGTTCCGGACTGCCGGGCTATGACGGACGGGGATTAGGGCCCGTGAGCATACTGGAGGTCAGGCGCGTTGAGGAAAACCCAAACTATACTGACGACGGGGACGAACCGTATTACATAGTAAACGAAAAGACCGAGGAGTTCGTGTTCGGGGATTTCCTCCTGTTGTTTTTGAATGGATACGGTATAACAAAGCATTCGTATCCGGTAGTATCCGACGGCATGGAAAGCCGCCTTGAGATGTATATAAAGGAGGACCTGGACAAGGTGATAGAGGGCGTAAAGGCGGCGGGCGAGCCCTGGTGGTTCTATAATATGTATTACTGCAATGACGAGGTCGTCTGTCTTAGGCAGGTTGAGGAAAGCCCCACATATATGAACTATGACGTCAAGAACTGGAAGCTGAAATAGACGCGTTTAAAGCTAATAAGGCTTTCTTAACGCAATGGCGGGCTGAGAGCGGGACGCGCCCATACGGGAGGGTTCCGCTTTCAGCCGCGCAGGGTAAAACGCATTCTGATAAAAACAGATACCCTCAGCCCACAAGGGTAAACACGGCTAAAGGGCCGGATTCGGGCCATCTCTATATTCCCATCGCTTGAAATAGCGCTGCCTTATCCCGCGCTCCCCGGCATTGAACTTGCCATAAATCCGGCGCCTCAAGGCCTTCACGGTTTTCGCTCTGCCGGCCCGCGCGGGATAAGGCGCGGCGCATGCGCACAGGCGCAGCGGGCACTGCGGCAAGCGGCCGGAACGGGGTTCAGCGCGGGCCGGCAGAGCGAAAACCGTGGTTACCCTTGTCATCTGAGGGCATATTTAACGGTGATTAAACGCATCGGGGAAGATCCCGATACCGCGTGTTTGCCGTATTCTTTTAAGTATGTGCTCAACTCTGGCGCACGGATAGGCAAATCCGCCTAAGGGGTGGCGCCGCCAGGCTACGGCACGAAATTGGATGTTTGACATTTACACGGGCGGATACTAAAATTTAAGCGGAACTGATTCTGGATATTCTCGAATTGCCAGGATAAGGCGCGGAACAATATTCTATTGAAATGATGGGTGGTTTCATGGGCAATTATTATTTGGAAAGCATGAACGCGATAAAGCTCTACAGCGTATATCAAACGGAAATAGAAAGGGTAAAGCAGTATCTTGACAGTGAGATCGAATTTGTGCGGAGCCAGCTGCCGCCTGACAGCATTGCGCTTGAAATGGGCGCGGGTTACGGGCGCGTGATGAAAAGGCTGTCGCCAAGCGTAAAATTCATATATGGACTTGATATTTCCGAAAGCTCCGTGGAATTTGGGCAGAAGTATCTTCAACCGTGTACCAACTGCAGGCTTAACGTATCGGATGTATACCAATTTGACAGCAAGATAAAGTTTGACGCCGTATTATGCCTGCAAAACGGCCTGTCAGCCATTAAAGGAAGCGCGAACAGGCTGGTTGAAATCGCGATGGGGCTGCTAAAAGAGGATGGGAAAGCGTTTTTCAGCAGTTACAGCGCCAAGTTCTGGGAAGTTCGGCTGGCCTGGTTTCAGGAGCAGGCGGATAAAGGCTTGCTTGGGGAGATTGATTACGAGAGTACCGGCGATGGAAAGATAGTATGCAGGGATGGGTTTACGGCAACTACGTTTTCATTTGGCGATATGGAACGACTGGGAGAGGCAAGCGGGTGTCGGTATACGGTTCAGGAAGTGGACGATTCGAGCATCTTTTTGACTATTAAAAAGAGAATTAAATAAACATGGACTATTGGGCGTAGGGCGCAGGCTTCGTTTTAGCCTTTTCAACAGCTGCATACCGTTCAACACAGTTTACGTGCGTGGATTGAAATTCCTGCAAAGCGAGATCGACCATCGCCTTATAGGGTCGCACCCCGTGTGGTGCTTGGATTGAAATTTACATACATATCGCCCTCCATTATCCCCCTCCGCGTCGCACCCCGTGTGGGCGCGTGGATTGAAATTGGGAAACTGCCAGGATTATAGATTTCCACTCTAGTCGCACCCCGTGTGGCGCGTGGATTGAAATATCGGGCTGCGGAAATGCAGCATGTCGGTGCTGTCGTCGTGCTCCATGCGGGTGCGTGGAGTGAAATATGCAACTTCGGTTGGACGTAACGCTTGTAACGTCGCGCTCCATGCGGGTGCGTGGAGTGAAATTGAAACGGCCAGCCGCGGTATGAGCGCCGGTTAGCAATTTACGCAATAAAAAACCGGTTCAGGAACCGGCGTCCGAACCGGTTTTTGTTGTTAACCGTAAAACAGCGTCCTAACCCATGGCCAGTCAGAGATATCAGCCGTCGATCACCGTAAGCTCCCTGAACGGATATTCACGAATCTCATAGGTGCCGTCCTTGAGCGCGACCTTGACCCTGGTGCGTTCCGTTATTATGTTGTTTTCAAGCACCACTCCAGGCCCATCCTCTGTAACGACCTCCCTGCCTATGTCGGGCATCAGCTTTCTGGTGCATTCGTAGCATTCATATTCGTATTGCAGGCAGCACATCAGCCTTCCGCACACCCCTGAAATCTTGGTCGGGCTTAGTGAAAGGTTCTGCTCCTTCGCCATCTTTATGGACACCGACTGAAAGTCGGACAGGAACGAGCGGCAGCATATCGTACGCCCGCACGCGCCAAGCCCGCCCATAAGCCTGGCCTCGTCCCTTACGCCGATCTGCCTGAGCTCTATGCGCATCTTGAATACGGACGCGAGGTCTTTTACCAGCTCGCGGAAATCTATCCTTCCATCAGCGGTGAAATAAAACGTGAGCTTATTGCCTGAAAAAGCGTATTCGGCGCCGGACAGCTTCATATCCAGGCAGTGCTCCTCGATCTTTTTAAGGCATATTTCATATGCTTCCGGTTCCTTCGCGAGAAGCTCCTGATACAGCGCCTCATCCTCCACTGTGGCGAGCCTTACCACGGGCTTAAGCGGCGTAACCACCTGATCGTCGCCCACTTCGCGCCTTGCGTATGCGGCCGTGGCGTATTCCAGGCCCTGCGCCGTTTCGACGATTACATGATCGCCTTCGTTTATATCTAATTCCCCAGGGTCAAAGTAATAAACCTTTCCGCCATTTCTGAACCTGATACCGACAACAGTTTGCATCTATACCTCCGCTTCGCGCCTGATGCGCGGGTTATATTGGCAACTGTCCCGCATGTACCGATAACGGTTGCGGAACACGTATAAAACCACGTATCTATGATATCCTGTATTCAGCGGAATGTAAACGCCTATGGCAATTTTGCCTCCGGCGGCTTAGAACCTGTTGCCGCCATAGGCGGTTCAAAAAACGGATTGCTCCGTTTTTTGAGTTTCTCCGCACCCGTTCGCTCACCGCTCACGCATGCGCAAGGTGTAATTTTGGCCGTACACGCCGGCTGTGCCTCCGGCGGCTTAGAACCTTTTTTGCAAAAAAGGTTCTAAGAACTC
>OHQM01000510.1_pt1 | contig 20743 bp, 32 predicted proteins | sample 1577941 | NCBI WGS metagenome assembly OHQM01 (sample SAMEA3879604, study PRJEB24766) | human gut metagenome | biome: human-associated habitat; feature: feces | place: USA | collected 1985/1987
GTTTCAATCCATTCATTCAAGGACATTCCCGCCGCTTCCGCCGCGGCCTGATACTTCGCCTTTTTGCCTTTCTTTACAGACGGGTAAAGACGATCATAATTGTTTTCATTGTACCGCCTTTTTGCGTCCGTCGCGGTCTTTCCGCGGGGCGTTTCGTATTTTCCGGGCATTTGAACCCCTCCTTTTCTGCTCTTTATTTTACCACGGTGTTTATACTAACGCAAGTATAAATATTGCATATACTAACGCAAGTATATTTGTTCACTTTGCCGATTGACGATATACTAACGTTAGTATATAATAATAATCAGAAAGAGGGAAACAAAGCCGCCCGGTTGCCGGGGCGTAAAGTTCGGCAACGGCCAACCTTACGGGCCGACACGAAAAGGGGGCCGACACGGTAAACGACAACGCTTCAACTTCGGTTTAATATATGGGAGGTAATCAAATGAAAAAGTTTGAAATCGGCAAGGAATATTTCGATCACAGCATTTGCAATTACGATTGCGTGTTTACTATCAAGATTGTCAAGCGTACCGAAAAAACCGTGACTTTTGAGCGGAACGGCAAAACTCGCCGGGCAAAGCTGTTCAGCGATGAACGCGGCGAATATATCATTCCTGACCGCTATTCTATGGCCCCCGTTTTCCGCGCTGAATGTGAGGTTCAGCCGGAAGAGGAACCCGCCGCGGAAGAATCCGCACCCGCTCCCACGGAGGACGCGGCCCGCTCGATCAGCTTTGACATTGACCAGCCCGCCGACGAAAGCGCGGTTGTTGTTATGGTCGGCCAGCGCGTCGAATGCGTGTGCGGCGCTTGCTATCCCGTTCAGGCCGGAACCGTGATCGGCTTTGAATCTTCCCCGGCAACCCGTTTCTTTCCCTCTTGCGTGTATGCCGTGATTCGTTGGGAGGACCGCCCGGCGGTCCCCGAACGGGTCCGCCTGTCCGATATTCACCGCCGCGGCTGCCGGGGCGGCGGCTTCCCGCCGCCCCCAAAAGAACGGAGGAATGAAGATGTCAGATAGACCGCACCGGGCGGCGCGGATAGCGCGGACGCGGCCCCGCAAATTCTCCGGGCATTGTGAATCCTGCGGGAAGCCCCTTTGTAGTTGCCGCGCATATCAGTACACCGACGAAAGCAACGGCGCAATCACGGCCATCGCGCCGTACCTCTGCCGCAATTGTTACGAAAAGCGCTACGGGGTGAAGATTCCGACGGAGGTTGACGCGTACAAAGCCCGCTTGTGCGGTGCATTGTCCCGCTACGCCGATCAGGTCGGCGACGATTCCGCCCGCGACTTCGTTTTTCGTGTAATGCGCTTGATCGAACATGCCGATTGATCGACGCGCCGCCGAACCTCCCACGGCGGCGCAAATTTCTTGAAAAACTTTGCTTTTTCCTCTTGACAATATACTAACGTTAGTATATAATAAGAGACAGAAAGGGGGTGAAACGGTGAAGAAGAAAAAGAAAAAGCCTACGAAATCGCGGATTGATGTTCGCACCATCATTGTTTCCGCAATCGTAGACTTTTTGGTGGGGCTTGCGCTACTGCTGATCGACAAGCACACGTAAGCTAACCCCGTATTCTATGGGCGGGTTCACCGCCCACCCATAGAATACACTTTTTCTTCCGATCTGTCAATTATGCTTGTAAAACTCGCAATATTCCTAATTGCCGCCGCCGGGGTCAAACTTATTGTTTCCGCTGTCATTTATTTTAACCGAAAGAGAAAGGACAATCACGATGAAGAAAGGTGAATATGTATATACCCCGCGTTTCTGCTCCGTAATGATTGAAAAGGTATTTAGAAGTCTTGAAACTGCGGTAAAATACGGATTTGTTGAACCCACGTACTATAACAACCCCGAATATTCCGTTTTTGGAAAGCATATCGGGAAAGATACCATGATTTTTGCCGCCGTAAAGAAATGACCGCAATAGAAAAAGCCCGCCGGGACCCCGGCGGGCTTGTGTTTTTGTCCGAATCGGACGGTTTTTAATTTTTCGCGGGTTCGGCTCCGCCCTCCGCCAGCGTTGCTTCCACGCCGACGGCCAGCAGGTTTTCCACGGTCGGCGCTTCGATGTAGCCTTTCAAATTGTCGTTCGCGCCCCACGCCTTTTTTGCTTCCTCCAGCGCGGCTTCAATCATGTTCGCAATGTCCTTTTCGGTGAAAAGCAGTTTCAGCACCGCGGGGATTCTCTGATAAATCCAGTCCGCAACGGCGGCAAACTTCAGCGAACCCGTGCCGCCGCCGAATTGCTTTTCGGCCTGCGTTACGAGGTTGAACAGGATTTTTTCAAGAATCTTCGTTTCGCCGCGCTTGATAAGAACGACGATCACCACAAGGAACGCGAGGACAACCAGCACGCTGTCCCAATTCGCCGCAAGAAACGCAAGAATGTTCATGTCTTTTTCTCCTTTCAGCCCACGACGGAACAGGCGGATTCAGGGACCCAGCCCAGCCCGTCAATGTGTACGCCGCATTTGCGGCCCGGATAGTAATATTTGACCGTGTACGTGCCGTTCACGGTCTTTCCCTGCCCGTTTCCGTTGCTGTCCCGGTACAGGGGGCCGGAATACTTCACCCGCGCGCCGACGCGCATTTTCGGGGCCGTTGTGGTCCCGCTCCCGCCGGGCGTGGTGCTGACAGCCTGCACGTCCGCCGCGTCAACCCATCCGTAAACGGTGGACCCGCCGCCGCTCTGCTTGATAAGGTGGTACGGGTGCTTCGCTCCCTTTGATACCGCCGTAACCTTTGCCGTTCCCGGCTTGCAGGCGGGGCCGCTGGCGGCGTTCGCGCTGGTGTAGTGTTTACTGCCCGTGAAGCGCACCACGTCGCCCACGGCGAACGCAAGCGCGCCGGAGGTATCGGAGGACCCCCCGGACGTTCCGGCCTGTCCTGCGCCGCTCTGCGCGCCCTGCTGGGGCGTTTCGGCGGTGTCGTAGGTGATATACGGTAATTTACCGTGCTTTGTCCATCTGCGCCCGTTCATGCCGGAGATTGCGCCGATATTCAGGCACGCCGTAACCTGCACACAGTTCTTGAAAGCGGGGGTGCATTCAATCACCTTTCCGCCGCCGATATATACGCCGATATGCCCGGACAGCCACACCGCTTCGCCGGGAACGATCTTCCCGAAATCGGTTGAAACGTCCTTGCATACCTGAATCATGGAATCGGCCCCAATGTCGGGAACGCCGTTGACGGCATAGCCCGCGCCGCCGTAGGTTTTGGACGCGTCGCCGCTCCATCCCCAAAGAACGCCTTTGATAAGGCAAACGCAATCGAACCCGAAAACAGGCGGGTTCTGATTTGCCGCGGCCTTAATCATTGCCGTTCGTGCGGCCTGCTTGTTGTAACTGTGGTTCGTGCAATACCGGGACACGTTCGCCCCGGTCAAGGGCGCGCCGAAACAGCCCATGACATACAGGGTCTTGTAATTGTCCACGATGTTCTGCAACTTCTTGATGAATTCAGACGCTTTCATTTTGCCCGCTCCTTTCGCGTCTGCGGGGCTTTGCGCCCCGGATATTTGACCCGCCGGACGTTCCAGCCTGTCCTGCGCCGTCGTAGGCGGTCAGGCCGTAAGATTCGATAATCTGAATCAGCTTGTCCGCGTAATTCGGGTCCGTGGCATAGCCCGCGGCCTTGATAGCCCGGCACGCGGTCTTATAGTCCCGCTCCCCGATAACGGCTTTGTAGCGTGTGGCCCCGGTCAGCAACGCCGAATGATCGGCGACGCTATCCGCCCAGCTATCGTAGGCCCGGAACAGGGCGGTTACGGTGGTAAAGGTTGCGCCGTCGTAACATTCCTGCGTCTGCGCGCTGTAAACCTTTCCTTTCCAGCTTGCCCCGGCCTTAATGCCGAAAAGGGCGTTTGCTTTGACGGTCAAGCCGGATTTTCCCCATCCGCTTTCAAGGATTGCTTGCGCAATCGTAAGGGACGCGAGAACGCCGCTTTTCTGCATATCGGCGGCGGCAAGGTTGCCCACCCGCTCGACGAAATCTTTCTGTTCTTTTGTGATTGCCATTGTTTGACCTCCGCTTATGGCTGAATGTTGTTCAGGTCAACGGGCATTCCCTCCGTTGCTTCCGGGTTCGCCTTTTTGATCTTCACAACGTTTTCGCATTTTGCTTTCCACGAATAAAAGCCGATCACCGTTGCCGTGGGCGCGCCGACGTAGGTTAGAAACACCCCAAGTTGCGACGGGTCAATGACAACAGCCCGAACGCCCACGACGAACCCGCCGAAATAGGTTAAGAGAACCGCCCAAAGAACAAGCTTTGAACACTCGATCTTCGGGCGGTTTTTCTCTTTATTCTCTTTACGGCGGCGGGGCTTCCGGCCCCCGAACAGCAAAACGGCGGCAAGCCCGCCGATCAGCCCGGCGGCGGCGCTTAATAGATAGCCCATGCCGCGCCGCCTTTCTTATTCGTCCGGGTGGTCCGTGTGGTCCGTGATGTTCTCCAGCCGATCAATGCGCTTGTGTGCCTGCTTCGCGGATTGTTCAACCGCCGTAAGCCGGGAAATAAAGTCGGTGTTCGTCTTTCTCTGCTCCCGCTGTTCGGCTTTGATGTCGTCGATTCCGCCTTTGATATAGCCTATTTCTGTAAGAACGGTCGCGTCCTGCTTCGCGTCCGCGGTGGTGTCGCTCTTCTTATTCCGCGTAAAGGTGGCATAGCCGAACACGATTGCACAAATCGGGCTTAAAATCCCGATAATGGTGATGAAATCTTGCATTCCCTGTTACCTCCCATGAAAGAAATCCCCGTAAACGCTTTTCAGCGAATACGGGGTATCGGGAGGTTTGCCGCCCCTCCCATACACGGTGGAATCATAAGCCCAAATCAGCCAGCGGGCGGTGTCCTCCGCCCATATCGCAAGGGGCATAATAAAGAACCAAAGCAGGCCGAACGCCGGGCAAATCTGCCCCAGCACGTTGCCGGGCTGATTGCTGTAATCCCAAACGTTCAGGCCCAGCCATAGGTTCAGCACGCACCCGCTCACAAATTCCACGACAAGGACGATCAGCGCGCCGATTACCGCTTGCAGGACAACCGGGGCGCGGTAGAACCGGGGAATTTGATTGATCGCCCCCACAAGGACCCCGCACAAGCCGCCGACGATCAGCATAGAGGGGTGGGACCTGCCGCGGAACAGCACTTCGAGGGCGACATATACCATTCCCAGCGCGGCCCAAAGCGTCAAAATCCGTTTCATGCTTCACCACCGCCCGCCGCTTCGATGATTGCCGCCATGCTTGCCGCAAGGTCGGCGGGAAGTTCTGCGCCGTAGGTGATCGCCGGGAGTTCGTCAAGCCCGGCCCGCTTAATCCACGCGTTCACGTGGTTGCAGTATGTCCGATGGTAAAAAACGTGTGCGGTCGCGGCCTGCGCCAGCACGGTGAATTCCTCCGCCGGGTACATTCGGCAAAGTTCACCGTCGGCGTGGTACGGGACCGCCGCCGCGCCCTCTTTTACCACCTGCGCTTGTGCCAGCAACTCCGTTTGATCGTGTTCGGTCAAACTGTAATGCGAACCGTTCACGTCAATTCCGGCATAGATCGCCGCGGAACACTCCGCGCCGATCTCCTGTTTCTTTACCGCCCGGACCTGTTCAACGTCGTTCCAGTCGGCGGGCGGCTGAATTCCCAGCCGCTCCAGCCGCATATTACGAATGCTATCTTCTCTGTGCTGTACGCTCATTCAAAATTACCTCCCACGGAAGAAATAAAGCAATCGCCCGTCGCGTCGTTGCGCTTCACCTTGATTCGGAAGTTATAGCCCCACGCGTCAGCCGTCTTTGTGGTGTTGGAAAGGAAAAATTTGCTCCCGCTGGTGACGGCCTGCGTCACGTCCTCCCATGTGGGGGAAGCGTCGTTGCCGTTGTTGCACACTTCAACGGTGAACGTTGCCCCCGCCGGAATCTGCCGGGTGACGCTCATAATTGCTTTTGTAATCATGTCGTCGGCGGCAAGCGGGGTCGCAAGGGTCAATTCAATTTCGGTTTCGTTCTTCGTGAACGTATAGGTCCGGGTGGCGGTGCCGCCGTAATCGTCCGTCGCGGTGATCGTCAGGGTGTGGGACCCATTCAACAGTTTCACCCATTCCGCCGCGGTGACGTTGAACGAATAGCTTTGCCCGCTGGTTGCGGTGAAGCTTCGTTTTTCCGTGCCGTCGATCTTCTCGACAACCGTTACCGTCTGCCCGCTGTCCGGGTCGGTCACAACGTAGGCTTGCGCAAACGCCCCGGTCTTTGTGCCGAGGTCCGAATCTGCGCCGTCGATGGTGGGGGCGGTGTTGTTGATTACGGTTCGGGTCGCGCTGGTGGTGTACGCCGATTCTGCGCCCGCGCTGTCGTAAGCCTTGACCCTGTACGCAACGCTTGTCCAGCCCTTTGTGATCGCGTCGGTGTACGTCCTGTTGATTCCCTTGTAAACCTGCGCCCACGAACCCCCGTCGTACTGCCTTTCGAGGGTGTAGCCGGAAAGGTTGCCATCTTCATCCGTGGCGGCTCCCCAAGTCACGGTCAGGCTTTCGCCGCCGCGAACGCTGGTCGGAACGTCGATACTTGCAGGGGCAGAGGGGGCGCGGTTCCAAATGATGGTGTATGCACCGTCCGAATCTGCGGTATCAGATACCAAGATTGAAGAGGACAAATTACAAAGCGGGCGAACGCCGTTGACGCCGCTGCACGCGTAGTAGTTGCCCAACGCGCCGGAGGAACGCACGCCGCGGACGCCGTACGAGATGGACGCGTAAGCGTCGGCAAGCCACCAATACCACGCCTTTGAAGTTGCAAAGTTCGTGTTCGTGTACTCGCTTTTGCTGACGCATTCCGTGGTTGGGTACGCAAGGCGGGAAGTGTCGTCGCTGAACAAGGCCAGCTTGCTTCCTGCGGTCACGTCTCCCGACAAACCGACTTCCGTACAGGTGGCAAAGAAAATCTTGTCAACACAAGATTCGGTGCCGCCACCGTCCACGGAAGCTTTGCCGACGGTGTGCGTTGTGGAAAGCAGGGCCGCAACAAAGTTCGTAGAGAACCCGGCAAGGAAGCCCGCTTCCGCGTCGTATTCGTTGTAGTTGCTCCAAACGTTGGCATTCGTGGGGGGCGCGTCCGCGCTGTGCTGTGCGCTGTACCATGCGCCCGCTGACGCGCCGCTATTCAGCCATTGCCGAATATTTGAATAAATCCATCGGTTATTACCATAGGATTTGCGGTTGCTGTCGCTGTTGCCGGATTCGATAGCGTCAAAGCATTTCAGCGAAATAATTTTTTCCGTAATTAGCGTCACGGACCCGGAGGGATAACCCGCGTGGCCTTTGTCGGCAATTTTCCAAACAATGGGCTTGCCGTTGTAGAGGGTCCCCGTGTCCTTGACGAGTGCGCCGACGGCCAGCGCGCTTAATGCCTGTGCCATTATGCTACACGCTCCTTTGTTAGATAGTCTGAAAATAGTTCCTCAAACAGCGCGTCGGTTTCCCGGATAAGGTGATAGCAATTACCCTTTTCGGCGTGGCTCCGCCAGCTTCCGTATGATTGCCGTATTTTCTCCATTGTGATCTTGTCTTTGTCCAGTAAAACCCGCTGTTTCCGTAGTTTCTTTTGCTCCTTACATTTGCTTACCCTCCTAACTTTGCGAATCACTTTCCCGGAATCGGTCAAATACGTATGGAATCCCAAGAAGTCAATGCCGTTCCGCAACGGGAAAATGTTTGTTTTGTTGTTCAGGGACAGGCCCAGCGGGGCAAGGAATTTTTCGATTTCCCGCCAGCAATACTGCAAATACGCCTTGTCCTCATGTATCAAGTAAAAGTCGTCCATGTACCGCCCATAAAAGCGAATGCCCAGCTTTTCTTTGACAAAATGATCTAACCCCGAAAGATACATAACGGCGAACCATTGTGAAGTTTGGTTGCCGATAGGGATTCCCGGATTCTCCGTGCTGTCAATGATAAGGTCAATCAGCCACAAAAGATCAGGGTCTCGGAAGTAATGCCGGACCATTTGTTTTAGTGGTTCGTGCTGAATTGAGTAAAAATATTTAGAAATGTCACATTTGAGAACCCAGCCGTCGGCGTACCCGCCGTCCTGCGTTGGGACGGGCGGCAACCCGGCGGCTTTCCGTTCCGCGTCTGCCTTTGCTTTGCGTTCAAAGAAGAATGACCGCATGAATTCTTCCAGCCTGTATAGGCCGTCATGGGTCCCGCGGCCCGGTTGTGAAGCGTAGTTGTCCCGAATAAACGAACGGGAGAACGCGGGTTCAAGTATGTTGTCGCACAAGGAATGCTGAACCACCTTGTCTTTGAATGCGTTTGTCATAACGATTCTTTCTTTCGGTTCGTAGACACGGAACACGAAATAATCAGACGGGCGGTAAGTCTTGTTTTTCAGCATTTCCGATAGCATGCAAAGGGCTTCCAGCAAGTTTGCTTCAAACTTTGCGACGCTGGCTTTGCCCCGTTTGCCCCGGCGGGCCTTTAGGAATCCGGCGTATAAGTTGCCGAAATCATAGACCCGCTCGAAATCTGCGGTTTGCATTATAAAAAACTCCTTGCCGTGTATAGAATCCGCCTTGTAGGGGCCGCAAGCGTCGCCGCCTGCGGTTGCAATGCTTCATCATCGGACCCCGCCACGCGTCCGCGGCGGGACGGAAGCTGGTTCCCGTGGGCCTTGCTTCACCAATCTTGTATTTACCGTCGTGCTGTCACCACGGCGGAGGGATACGCTTTCCTTTGATGATGGTCCTCTGTTTTCCGCCTTTCGGCGTACTCAATCGCGGTGTTCCATCAGAGCGGGCGAACGCCGTTGTTGCCGTTGTACGCGTTGTTGTTGTTCAACGCGCCGGAGGAATTGACGTTGCGGACGTTGTACGAGTTGGATGCTACAAAGCGCACCCCAAGAAAAACGCCGGGCGTTACCGCCGCGGCGTGTTTCCTCTTTGCATTTCTGCGAATCGCTCCCGGTCTTTCTTTCTCCAGCTTGCCGTCATGCGCTTTACTTCAATAGCGTATTGCGCCCACGCGGTGCATTGCTCTTTTGAAATAAGATTGCGCCTTTCGGCTAACTCGATCAGGAAAAGAACGTCTTTACAACGCGAAAGGGCTTTCTTTTGTTCGTAACGCCGTTCCTTGAATTCCCCTGCGTCGGAAATATCAAGGTCGTTCGCGTCCTGAATGTGAATCACGATTTCGCGTGCAAAGTCCATAAGGTCAACCGCTAATTTGCGGTGTTTCTTTGGAAATCGCCTTTCGGTCGCCATCATGTATGTATGAAAGGCTAAATCCTTTGCTTTGGTGATGATGATAAATTCGTTTTGCTTACCCTCTGCGGGCGGCTGGTTCATTGTAGGCACCGCCTTTCCCGGATTCTCGCAACCTCTGACGGGTCGCCCTCGAATTTGAATCCGTATTCGGTAATAGTCAGAACCGCCCGGCTCCCGGTGTAGGTGGTGCCGCTGATCGTCAATTCATCAGCGGCCCCGCACCGTTCGCAAGGCGGTTCGATCTCTGTAAAAAGATTCCCGATAATGCAGGACAATTCCCGCCGGGTACACGCATATTCTGTCAACATTCGATTCTGTTTCGCTCCGCGTTCCATACGCCCTTTGTCAGAACGATTCCGTCGAGGGAATCAAAGGACACAAGATACGGGTTCCCGGTGATGTTGTTGAAAAGGCCATCTTCCACGCGGGCAACGCGGCTTTCGAGGGCGGCAACCTTGTTCAAGGCTTCCGCCGCGTCTGCCGCCGCCTGCGCCGCCGTAGCCCCTTTCCACGCGGCCCGCTCTTCCGCCGTCACGTGAACGGTGGTGTCCTCCGTGTGCTGAATCAGCCCAGCAATAGCGGTGTCATAGTTCGCCATCGTGGAGGGGTTCACGTGAATTTCGGAGTTGTTCGCGTGGGCGTTCAGGTCGATTATGTCGGCCTTTTTCTCAATCAGGGTTTGGTGGGCCTTTGCCGACGCGTTATGCTCTTCAAGGTCCTTTTTCGTTGCGGAGATCACGGCGGGGTCAACAATAAAGGTGATTGCCCCGGTGTTTGAAATCTCAATGTGCATTGTCAATTCGATTTCTCCCGCCGCGCCGCTGGCAATCACGACTTTTTCGGTGTCCGGGGTGTTGCAAATTGCAATCATGTTCCCCGCGTCGTCCTCCGCGCTCATTTCGCGGATGGTGAAGCCGCCGACGGACGACGGCACGATTGCCACAACATCAATCATGTTCGGGGAATCTTCATTGACCGAAACGCTCTTGATCGGGCCGCTCCAGCACGGGTTCTTTAAGGCCGTCATATTCGGGGTGGGCTGATAGTACGCCCCGCCGCCGTCGCCGACGGCCAGCGTGGTGATGTTGACTTTCGTTCCGTCCATGACCGCCGCCGTGATAAGGTTTGTTCCTACGTCGGTAACAATGGTCCCGTATGTTCTTTCAGTTTCCGCCATCTTTTATACCTCCCAATGATCGCCGAACGCTTCGTTCGGGAAAATTTCAAGCTTACGCCCGTACTTCGTAAAGCCCGCATAGAACACGCCGCCGCTCGATTCCATACCGTGCGCAAGATATGGGTAAACCTCCAGCCGGGTTCCGACGGAATGCACGGCGGCAACCTGCACAGTCGTTCGCTTTTCAATCTGATAGCTGATCGCTTCAAGGTGGGAACGGAGATTTTTATAAAACTGCACCCGCTCCAAAACCGCCGCTTGCCGCTCCGCCGAAACGCCCGATTCGGTCGCACCGATGATAACTTTGAACATATAGGGGTCGCCGCCGTACTCGAACCATTCCTTGACGGTCGTTCCGGGGAATACGGCCCCCAGCGCGGTTTCGACGGCGTATTTCGTCCCCAACTGTCGGTGAACCTTTACACTGTCCCGAATGGTCCGGCGCTTTACGTCGATAGGGTAAGAATAGTCGTACCAATCAACGTGGAGGTCGTAGGCCAGAATATCAAGGGTTTGTTCGTCCAGTTCATCAATGCGGGCGTATATGATGTTCTTTTCGATGTCCTTTGCGTTGATCTGTAATTGCTCCGCGATAACCCGCGCCAGCGCAAGCATATTCGGGTCATTTTTCAACGCCGGGGGGAGCGAACGGGTGAAGTCAACGGAAAACAGGTCGTTGTTATTCACTCTCCGCACCCCCGTTTACAATGGCGGTTTCTCCGCATTGCGCAACGGCATTGTCGGCAACGACGGTAAATACGGGGCTTCGTACTTCGACGCGCTTTACGCCCGTTTGCTTGATTCTGTAAATCAGTTCCGACGGGTCAATGTCCCGGCCCATCTTCCCGGCCTGCCACTCTTTGTAGGCCGCAACCGCCGCGGCAACGTTCGCCGCCGCCGCGCTATCGCTCAAAGCGCCGCCCGATGTGGTGTAGTATGTAAAGTCGATGTCATACGATACAGCTTCCGGGGCCTTGACCTGCACGTTGTCGGTCAGCGGGCGGACCTTTGCCGCCGAAAGGATTTCGGAAACCTTGTTCAAAATCTCTTCTCCCGGCAATTCTCCATCTTGAAGCAGAACCCGCACGTCTACAACGCCCGGTGTGGGGGATGTCGCTTTCACGTCCACAATCAGGGGCGACGCGGTTTTTGCAAAGTACACATAGCCGCCCAGCGGCCCGGCGGTCGAAAAGGTTTCGACGCTCTCCCGCATACGTTCATAAAACGCCGCGTCGCTCTCTTCGTCCGCGCCGCCCGCGCTTTCCGTGGTGTTTTCCACGCTCTGATAATACGGGAAAATGTCAATCGGCTGGTTGATCTGCCCCGGAACAAAGCCGTTTCCGCTCTCTCCTGCCGTCAGGCATTCCGCTTTGACCTCCCCGGACAATTCGCCCGCCGGGATAGTCAGGCTTTCCAGCGTCGCAAATACAATTTCGCCGTCGGCTGTCACCCGTGTTCCCGCCGGAATGACGGTCGCAACCTCCAACTTGATTGAAAGCGTGAATTTTAACGTCGTCTTTGCCTTTTCCGGCTCCAGCCTGTAAGCGTCTTTGAACAGTTCCGCGAGGGAATCCAAATATTCACCCTCTGCATACCGTGGGACGTTCTGTTTTGCCGAAAAGTCGATGTTGACCCGCTCTTGAACGATGATGTCGGCCACCCAAAGAACGAACAGGCGGGCCGGGTCTGCCGGGTAAAGCGTGCGCCCCGTGAAGATTTCATACGAACGAATCAGGGCGTTTTTAATAGCTTCCGTGTCGGTTTCCACAAAGGAAATATCAGGGTAGTTCCTAACCGTTGTCGTCGTCAATTATGCTCACCTCCAAAACAGGAATCAAAACCCCCGGTTGATCGCCCAATTCAAAAGTTACGTTTTCAACCTGCGCCCGCGGTTCGTATTCCTCCACCGCGTCCAAAACCTCCGAAATCAGGATAGATTGTGCCGCCGGAATCGGCTTGTCAATAAACCGCTGTGCAAGCCCCAGCCCCCGTTCAAGGGGGACCGAAAATTTCGGTGTTGACACGATGATTGCGACGTTTTGCAATACCTCTTCAACGGTGCTTTGTGGCGCAAGGTTGATTTTTCCGGGCGTGTAGGCTTTCACGATATACGCCATTGTTCGCCCTCCTATCTACTCGCGTATGATTGCATAGTGACGTTCACGGACGCGACAAGCAGGTTTCCCCGGTTGTCGTACCGCTCCAAGGAATTTGAAAGCTTTGTAATAACCCATTTGTTTGTTCCGTAGGCTTTCGGCCCGATCACAAGGCGGTGAACCTCTCCGCGGCGCATAGCTTGAAGCAGTTTCGATACCTCTTTAATCGGGTTTACCCCCAAGTACACGGAAAAGAACATGGTAAAAGTCATGCTTTCAACGTCCGTTCCTGTAAACTCCAAAAGCGGCTCTTTCAAGTGCCGTTCATGGGTCGAATACTTCGCCGCGCTGTCCCATTTCAGGCCGTCAAAGGTTTTCACCGCCTGCCGGGAAACGTAAAAGGTGAAGTCGCCCCAGCTTCCGATTGTTGCCACTCTATATCCCTCCAATCACGAACCCGTCGCCGTCGTCCGTCGGAATATAAATGCAAAGCACGTAATCACCCGGCGACGGTAGCCACGGGCTGATTGTGACGTTGTGCGCGTGGGTTTCAAACGCCGCGTCGCCGCTTCCACCGCCCTTTTCTTCCGTCTGCTGTGTTACGCCTTTTGCTGGGATAAAAGGCGGGCTTTTTATCACTTTCAGTTCGCCGGAAACAATCGTTTTCCCCTTATCTTTGAATGTGACGCGGGCCGTGCGCGCCGCCGCATTGACAGACGAAACCCAGCCCGTTCGCGCAATGTTTTTCAAAATTGTAAGATCGTTCATCAGTAGTCCTCCAGCACCCGGCGCAACGTAATGTCTGTTTTGTACCCGCTCCGCGACACGGAATGCGTCGCCGTTTCGATGATGTATTTCCCGTCAAACGCGCCGTACCCGGAAACCAGCACCGTGATTCCCGCGGCCATCCGCGCGTCCCCGGCAAGGCTGAACGACGCTTTGAATTCCTCTTTGTTCTTCTGCCGTAAACGCTTCATTGCGAGTTGCCGGGCTTCTTCGCGGCTCGAAACCTTTTCGTTGATCTCCAGCACCTGCCCGCTTTCGTCCGCGTCCCGCGGCGTGTAAGTATATTCAATGGTCGTCGCCGTCGTCGGGTCCGTATATGAAACGTGGCAACTGCTGTATGATACGTCGTGCAAGCTGGTGGAAAAGGACCACCGGGAAACGTCCGCCGCGCCGCGTTTGATCGTCCGTACCGCGTCTTTCTGCTCATAAGCCGCCGCGTCAAACAGAACGATCATTTTTGCGGTGACTTTCAGGGAGATTCCCGCGTTTTTGCAAAGGCGCTGTAAAAATGTGATGTCCGATTCCTGCATTTGCTCTTTCCGTGTGTAAAACGGGTCAAACGCTGATTCAAACATACAGGTAAGCCCGTTCGTTCCTGCAATCTCGTTTGCAAGGGCTGAAAGGGTGATTTTTTCCCACGCCTTTGTTTTTTTCTGCGTCCGAATGGTGGAAGAATAGGGGATTGACCCGGCCTTGATGGTCGCTTGCGCGGGTGGGCCGCTCCCGTTCACGGTGTCAACCTCGAAAACGCCGCAATCAAGAACCCGGTCTTTCCCTGTTGAATCCCAATTCTTTTGAATGATCACCGCGGAAATTTCCGCGCCCTTTGACGCAGAGGGCGTGTTAAGCCAGTTTCCCAGCCACACGCCCTCCCGATCGTCAAGGGATAGTTGCAAATCATCCGTTTTATCTTCTTCGTTGTCCGTATAGGTCAGCGAAAGAAGATGTTTATTGATGTCTGCCGAAATGTCTACGCCCTCAAAAATCAGGCGCACAATGGTTCTCCGCGCGTTCATGCCGTCCCCCTCTTCCACGGCGGCAACTCCGCCGAAACCCGCGTGTCAGGGTCGGGAATGTCCAGCACGATACCCGCGGGGAAAACAAAAAGACGGCGGTATTTCGGATTTTGCTTGATGATCTTGTCGGTGTAAGCTTCGTCGCCTAACGTTTTATAGGCGATTCCGTCCCACATATCCCCGGCAATCGTGGTGTATTTAGTCATACTGCCGCCGCCTTTCGTCGTCCTCCTGTTGCCGTTGCTTTTCGTCGATCTTGTCCAGCAATTCTTCGTCATGCTTTCGCAACAGTTCTTCAATGTCCTCTGCCTGTGCTTCGCTCCCCACATGGAAAACGGGCGCGCTGTGAACCACGATTGACGATTGACGCGCACCCGCCGCAACCGACGGGGCCGCAACACTGGGGGCCGTGGCCCCTGCATAGGCGAGTTGCAGGGAGGGAATACCCACCCCCGCTCGAATGGTGTTTACTGTGTTTGCGAGATTGCGGAAAATGCTTCCCGTTTCCGCCGCGTTAAAGACGGTACGGTTTCGGGCATTCGTCACAAGTTCCGCGCCCGCTTCGCCTGCAATGAACGTATCGGGCGTGTTCTTTGTGCCTTTTGCAAACGTGGGAATCAGCGGGATATTGATTCCCTTTCCGCCGATTCCGGGGACCCAATCGGGAATTTTCAGCTTGTTCAAGCCGGAAATAACCCCGTTGATAAGGCCGATAATGCCATTCAATGCGCCGCTTGCAATGCTTTTCAGCGATTCCCAAACGCCGCTGAATTGCCTGTCCTCCCAAGTGTGCGTTAAGGCGGTTTGTATATCCGCCGATAGATTCGTTCGCTCTCTGCGCGCCTGATTTCGGCGCGGTATCGCTGTTCAATAGCCCGCGCGCGGTCCCGATCACGTTTCCGCCGCCGGGCGCGGGGTTCGATGTTTAACGCTTCTAATTCTTCGGCTATTTCCTCGAAAGTCGCCGTCAATTTATCGAACGCGCTTTGAATGCCATCCCGTAGCGCTTGCAAAGCCTGTAAAATCTTCCCCGAGGCTTCTTCTAACGAAAGCGTTGTTCTTTCCGCGAGTATGCGGGCGGCTTCTTGCAGGCGGGCGGCTTCCTCCGTTGAAAACGCGGCGGCGATAAAGGCGTTGTGTTCACCCATCGGCGCGCCCTCACTCTTCCGCCGGGGAACAGAAATATTCCACCGAACAAAAGATTTTGATTAGCTTTCCGCAATGCGGGCAGTTGACGGGGCCGCTTACTTGCGTTCCCAAGGTGTTATAATTGACCGCTTCCGCCGCGTCGAATTTCTCCCGGCAATGCGGGCAAATGCCGCCGTCAATGCACCGTGTTTCCTCCGCCGGGTCCGGCTGTTTCGGGGCTTCCGCCGCGGGCGGTTCATTGCTCCCGGTGTCCGGCTCCCGCTCCGGGGGCTTATCTTCCGCCGCCGCGGGGGTTTCTTCGGCTTCCGGGCGCTCCGGCGGCGCGGGCGGTGTCTCCGCGGTGTTTCCCCATGTCCTGCCCGGCACGGTGGCCCACCGTTCTTTTTCCGGGGCCGGGTCCGGCTGTCCCACCGCCGGGACATTCGCGCCCGTTTCCCGCTCTTCGCAAAATCCGATTTTCGGCGCTTCGTGTTTCTCCGGCGGCTGTTCGGTCTGTGCAGGCGGCGCGGCCTGCGGCTTGCGGCCCCGTGCGGCCTTGATGGAGATTTCCCCGGTCCTCTGATATTCCGCAAAAGCGGCGTTCTGTTCTTCCTCCGAAAGCCCGGACAGTTCATAGGCGGTCGAAACGTTTATGCGGTCCTCTTTCAGTTCTTCCATGAATGCCGGGCAGAGATTCCGAATGATCGCGTCATACCGTCCAATCTGCGCCGGGCTGGTGTGAAGCACTTTTGCGATAAAATCGCGGGTTCCGTCCGCTTGTACCTCTTCACCGTGGAACACGGTTGCGACGATCTTTTGCAGGACGGCGACGAACCGGGGGTTTCTCTTTGCCTTTTCCAGCACGTCCCGCAAATACCGCACTTCTTCGATTTTGTCCCATGCGGTTTTCTCTCGCTGGGAGTTGGTGACAATCAGGTTCAGGCCGTCCCGGATTTCCTGATCTTCCGCCGCGTCCTCGTTCGGTTCCACGGAACAGGTGACGAATTCATATTGCGGCTTTCCCTCTTGCACAAGGGCAATCGACGCAAGGCGGCGGCGGTGTCCTGCAATGACCTTGTATTTCCCACCGTCGAGCGGGACGACAACAAGGTTCTGAAGCACCTTGCCCGCGATTTCGATTGCAACTTTCAGTTCTTCGATTTCCCGCATGGAATAGAAATTATCTTCCGACGGTACAAGGTCAAAGACGCTGATTTTCTTAATCTCGCTTTCAGCGGGGCGGGGCTTTGTGGCCCCGCCGCCCGCCGCGGCCCGTGAAGTGTCGCTTAAAATCTGATTCAGATTGAATTTACCTTTTGCCATTATGTACGCCCCTTTCTGTCCGAATCGGACAAATCAACGGTGAACGCCTATGCGTCCGCGTCCCGTTATCGGTTTGAACGCTTCGCGGCACCCGTCCGGGTCGCCGCAACCGGGCCAGAACCCACAACGGCAAAACCTCTTGTCCGTCGCGTCGTCCACGTCCAGCCGTTCGCAAATCTCGCATTGATACGCCCGGATTTTCTTTTTGTTGTTTTTGCAGTATTCCGGGGTGGCTTCTTTTTCTTTCATGTCCGGCCCCTCTGCAAATATTCCCGCACGAATGCGATATAGTCCATTGCGGCCCCGCTCCGGCGGCTGTATTCCACAATGGGGGATTCTGAAAAGGTGCTTTCGGTGACTTTCTCCGAATACCGAATGCGGGTGTCGAACACGGGATATTCGGGCTGGGCGCGCAACCATTCTTCGCCCTGCTTTTCAGCGTCGGCCCGAATAAAGCAGGTAATCAGGCACCCGGCAAGCCGCAAGCGCGGGTTCAGGTCGTCCCGTGTGTCCTCGATCTGCTCTTTCAGTTCGGCCAGCCCGTCAAAGGCGTATTTGTCAATCTTGATCGGAATAATCACGTCGTCGGACGCGACAAGGGCGTTTATGGTCGAAATATTGATGTCCGGGGCGTTGTCGATTATGCAATAATCATATTCGCCCGCTACGGGGTCCAGCGCGGCCCGTAGGCGCGTTTGCTGGGGACGGGTGCTGTCCATCATTACTTCGAGATTCGCGCGAATCAGGGTCATATTTGCGGGCAATACGTCGATGTTTTCAAACCGGGTCTTTCTGATAACTTCGTGAACGTCAATCCGCCGGGCGGTCAGAACGTCGGAAAGGCTCTTTTCATCGTAGGAATGAACCCCGAACGATTTTGACGTGTTACCCTGCTTGTCGTTATCCACAAGCAAAACCCGCTTGTTGTGGAAAACCGCGAGAACGTGCGCCATACTGTCAGCGGTCAGCGTCTTTGCAACGCCGCCTTTCAGGTTGATAATTGATATAGTTTTCACCGTGCAAACCTCCTATTGTGAATTTTTCCCGCTCGACGGCGGGTATTATCCGAACCGCTTTTTGATAAACTCTTTGAATTCCGGGGGAAGCTGGCTTGATTCGTCACAAATCAGGATTTTAACCCGTTTCCCGTCGTGTTCATTTCGTGGTGGGTCCTGCGGCTTTTTCTTCCGAATCGGTCCCGGAAACGTGGATGTCGGGAACGGTTTTGTCGGTCCGATTTGTTCCGCGAGGGTTGCGGCCCGCTCCTTTGTGGGCGGGTCCTGCGCTGTGATCGGCGCGTAATACCCGGAATGGTCCAATTCAAAGCGAAATTCCACATTTCCGCCGCGGACGTAGTGAACGCACGCAATGTCGGTGATTGTGTGGACCTGTCCGGCGGTGTCAAGGATTCTGTCACCGACTTCAAAAGGGCAATAGGCGTTAAATTGCGTCAACTGCATTTTTAATTCCTCCGTTCTTTGTAGTGCTTTTTGCAAGCGGGTAAATTTTGATAGACCCTCCACCGCCGGGGCTTCTTTTTGCATTTTCCAGACGTGGCGGGAAACCCGCCGTTCCATCCCCGGTCGAAATAAGCGCACCCGCCGCACGTTCCGGGCTTTTCTTCTGTTATCCGGGCGTAATGTCCGTTCATATCAAGTACGCTCCATTTCTGCCCGCAAGTCGTCCTTTATGTAAAATTCCCGTCCGTGTTCCCGGCAAAGGCGTTCAGCTTCTTTCCCAAAGTGCGCCCATCCGCCCGCCTTGATTACGTCCGGCGGCGTTTCGGCGTGGTTCAGCTTGCCGATTTTGAAAAGGTCGATTGCGTCGGCGTACTCGATGTATTCATACACAAGCGCGGGTTTGAATACAGGTTCAAAGCTTGCCCATGTTTTAACGCCCTGCGCGTGCGCCGCCTTTATGGTCGCGTACCGCTCCGCCGATACCGCCGCGCGGGGTTCCTCTTCATCAACTCCCGTTAATGTCACCCCGAACCAATCGCTGGAATCCAGCAAATCAAAGTCCCGCCGGGCGCGGTCGCCGCCTTTTGTCAGGATTTTTACATGGTTTCCGCTTTCCTTGATTGCCTTTATCACTTCCCGCGTGGGCGCGGTGTCGATGTCGGCGGGGTAGGGGTCACACGTGAAGCAGAGGAAAACCGTTTTCCCGGTGGTTTTCTCCCGCTCCAACTGCCGCCGGACCGCTTCAACGATACCGGGGCGGGCCTGTACCTCCGTAAACGCTCCCCGCTCCTTATGAAGCACGGCGGGGGCGTAGCAGTAGGAACAACCGTGATTGCACCCGGTATAGATGTTCACCGCAAGTTCTCCGTATTCGCGGGCGCGCCCGCGGGGTTCATAGATCGGTTTATTCATTTTCGCTTTCATCCTTTCTTCCGCCGCCGGGCGGCTCTCCGTCCCGCCGTGGGGTGTGCCGTCTGCACGCCCCGTCGCCGTCCACTTCCTTTTCCTTGACTAAGCAGAACCACCCGCACGGGCTGTATTCTGCCCTAACCGCTGAATCACAGCTTGCGCATTCCTTTTTCACTTCCGCCGCCGCGCTTTCTTTTTCTTCTTCCGGGGCCGGGCCGGAGGTTCCGGCGGGTCCGGCGGTATGATCTCTTCGCACATAACTTCGATTTCCTCCACGTCCTCCGGCGGGAAGCAGAGAACCGCGCCGGGGTCGTAGGTCTGCCCGGCCCAATCCGTCTTGAATTTTTCGAGGTCATTTTTATACCGGGGGTACGGGTGGACCTGTTCGGAGTAATAAAGCGCCATCATCATGCGTTCATCGTCTACGGGGTCCCAATTATGCAGATGGTAGCTTTCGTGATTGTCATAGGCCCAAAGGGAAAGCAGGACGACAAGGCCGTTGAATTCCTCGTTTGCCCGTTGGATATTCTCGAAATCCCGGTAAGTAAGGCCCTGCCCCTTGTACCGCTCCCGGATTTCTTCAATGGTTCTTCCGCCCGTTTTCAGGCGGCAACGAATAACTTTCGGTTGATAGCTCATGTTTTTTCCTCCGTTTCTTCTTCGCACGGGCAGAATTCACAATGATTACAAACGCATTCGTCGCAATTCTCGTAATCTTCTTTTTCACACGGTTTTTCCCAAAAATCGCCCGTGCATGGAACGCGGCAATCCCCCCGAAAATCCGAATATCGAAAAAGCTTTCTTCCCATGCGATCAGGCTTCTTTTCTAAACGGGTTATAACGCGATAACTATTGCCGCAAACTTTGGTACACTCGATTGCGTCCCAATTCTACCAGCCTTGTTGACCGCGGGCCGGAATCGGCAAATTGAACATGACCGGGTTTTCAAGTACCCATGCGAACCGCCCCGGCGAATAGTCGCCCAGCGCCATTTCAAGCGGTGTCAACTTGTCCATGATCTTTTCCACGGGGACGCAATCGACGATTTTAACCGTGCCGACTACCGCGCCGTAATCGGTCCGAATGCCGCATTCCGTGTAATACAGGGCGGACCCTGTGTATTTGTTCGGGTCGTGTCCTGTCATTTCCCAAAGTTTTGTGTAAAGATCGTGATTCCGCAAAACCTTTTTCCCGGCGTGGACCGCTACGCGGCCCCGAATGTTCGTCCGTCGAGGGCGGGTTTCGTAATGTTTCAGCCCGGCAACGGTGGCGTATGCGTAGGGCTGATAAACTGTGTATGCTTTCACGTCTTGACCTCCTTTTTACCGTTATAGATAACTACCATTGACGGGAACGGGGCGGGAGGGTAGGTGTTGCCCTCTTCATCGGTGAAGCGCAACCGCCCGCGCACAAATCGGATTTCGGCGCGCCCGTATATGTAGTCGTGAAAATACGTTGTGTCCGTCCGGGCCGGAATCAGCAATACAACGGTTGTCCCGCTCCGTGCTTCTTCGTAAGCCTTGCGAACCCATTTCCCGGTTTCCCTCCCGTATGGAGGGTTGCAGAACACAGC
>OHQM01000514.1_pt1 | contig 20554 bp, 19 predicted proteins | sample 1577941 | NCBI WGS metagenome assembly OHQM01 (sample SAMEA3879604, study PRJEB24766) | human gut metagenome | biome: human-associated habitat; feature: feces | place: USA | collected 1985/1987
CATTTATTTATTAATTAAACTAAAAAAATATAATATAAATAACTGATATGTGTTGATAAAATGAGAAACATAATTGTAAAAGAATTAAATCAAACTTATATTGAAGATATCGACATTGAAATCGTTGAAAGAAAAGGTATAGGTCACCCAGACAGTATTAGTGACGGTATCGGTGAAACTGTAAGTGAAGCTTTATGTAAAATGTACATGGATGAATTAGGAGGAGTTCTTCACCATAACACTGACGAAGTTCAAATTACTGCAGGGGAATCCAATCCTGTATTCGGTGGAGGTAAAATCTTAAAACCTATTGATATCTTATTGACTGGTAGGGGAGTTTCAGAATATGATGGAGTTAAATTCCCTCTTGACAGAGTAGCTATTGAAGCAGCTAAAAACTTTTTAGATGAAACTATCATTAATTTAGATGTTGAATTGGATACTGTTGTTGAATGTAAAATTGGACACGGATCCGGAGATTTGGTAGATGTATTTAAAAGGGAAGGTGCGCCTTCTTCAAATGATACTTCTTTTGGTGTAGGTTATGCTCCATTTTCAGAAACTGAAAATTTAGTTAAAGCTACTGAAGAATTATTGAACTCCAAATCTTTCAAAGCTAAACATCCTGCTGTTGGTGAAGATATCAAAGTTATGGGTTTAAGAGAAGGAGAAAAAATTACCTTAACTATTGGATGTGCAATGGTTTCAAAATTTGTTGCAAACAGGGAAGAATACATTGCTGTTCGTGAAGAATTAAAAGATATTGTATCTGATCTTGCAACCAAATACACCAACAGGGAAGTTGAAGTATTTGTTAACACTGCAGACAATGATGATGCAACTGATGAATCAGGTTATTATTTAACTGTAACAGGTACTTCTGCTGAAATGGGTGATGACGGTTCTGTAGGTAGAGGAAATAGGGCTAACGGTTTAATCACTCCATGCAGACCAATGTCAATGGAAGCTAGTTCAGGTAAAAATCCTATTAACCACGTAGGTAAAATTTACAACATATTATCTAATGAAATAGCTAATGACGTTGTTGAAAATGTTGAAGGAATCAAACAGATGAATGTTATGATTTTAAGCCAAATTGGTAAACCTATTGACCAACCGAAAGCAGCTTCTACTCAACTTATTTTAGAAGATGGCGTCAAACTTGAAGATGTTGATAAAAAAGTAGAACAAATTGTTGACAGGTGGCTTGAAGATATATCAATCATTACAGAAAATGTTGTTCAAGGAAAAACAAGAACCTTTTAGATTATAGGTATAATTTAATTATAGTTTGATAACTATATATTAAATTTCCTTTCTCGTTTTTTCAACTAAATTAAATTTCTATTCTTTAGAGATTTTTATTTTTTTTTAAATTATTCAACACAACATATCAATTAATTTCTTATTTAATATAGGGAGAATTATCATGCCAATAAAAGAGGCAGACAAATCATATGATCATAAAAAAATAGAAAAAAAGATTCAAAACTTCTGGGTAGAAGAAGATACTTTTTCTAAAGTAAATAAACTTAGAGCTAATGGTCCTCAATATTCCTTTTTAGATGGACCTCCGTATTGTAGTGGTAAAATACATTTAGGAACTGCTTGGAATAAAGTTATTAAAGATTCTTACTTACGTTATAAAAGTATGAATGGATTTAGCTTAAGAAGACAGGCAGGATGGGATATGCATGGTCTTCCAATTGAACACAAAGTGGAAGAATTGATGGGTATTAAAAGCAAACAGGAAATTGAAGAAAACATTGGAATAGCTAAATTTGTTGATAAATGTAAGGAATTTGCAATAGACAATAAATTAGCTATGGAAAAAGAATTCGATGATTTGGGAGTTTGGATGGATTGGGAAGACCCATACATGACTTTAGATCCCAAATATATGGAATCTGCATGGTGGACATTAAAAAGAGCTAATGAACAGAATTTACTTGTAAATGATAAAAGAGTAATTAGCTGGTGTCCTCATTGTGAAACAGCATTGGCCGCAGCAGAAATTGATTATGAAGAAAAAGTTGACCCTTCAATTTTTGTTAAATTTCCACTTAAAACTCCATTGCTGGAAGACAGTGATTTGCCGGAATATTTCTTGGTATGGACAACAACTCCATGGACACTTCCTGCAAACCTTGCTATCTGTGTAAATCCTGAATTTGATTATGCATTTGTTAAAATTGATGGAGAAATTTTACTTCTTGCTCAAAACCTGGTAGAAACAGTTTTAGGTCCTGCTACCATTGTACATAAAACTAAAATACCTGCTGAAAATGAAGATGAAGAAGATAAAATCATAAAAGAAACTGAAGTTGTCTATGAGATAATTAAAGTTGTCAAAGGTGAAAGTTTACTTCATAAATCATACATTTATCCATTGGAAAAAGAAGTTTCAATACATGATGAATTTGATAAAAATGAAAATGTTCACACTATTTTGCCTGGAGATCATGTAGAACTTGGTGAAGGTACAGGATTCGTACATACAGCACCGGGACATGGTCCTGACGATTTTGAAGTAGGTAAAGCTTATGATTTGCCGATTTTCTGTCCTGTTGATGAAAGCGGTAATTTCACTGATGATGCAGGCAAATATGCCGGTGAATTCTGTAAAGCTGCTAATGATGAAATCATGGCTGATTTGCAGGACAGCGGTTTAATGTATAGAAACGAAACAATAGAACACAGGTATGGTGTATGTTGGAGATGTAAAACTCCTATCATATATTTAGCTACTAAACAATGGTTTTTAAAAGTAACAGACATTAAACAAAAAATGCTTGATGAAATTGACAAAGTGGAATGGGTGCCACAATGGGCAGGTCAGGGAAGATTCAGAGATTGGGTAGATAATGCTAAAGACTGGACAATTTCAAGACAAAGATACTGGGGTATTCCAATTCCTATTTGGGAATGTCCTGATTGCGGTGAATTAAAAGTAATAGGTTCTGTAGAGGAATTAAAAAACGAAGCTTTAAATGATATCTCTGTTGATGATGATGAGCTTGTTCACAGACCATATGTTGATGAAATCGTAATGAAATGTGATAAATGCGGTTCTGAAGTAAAAAGAATTCCTGATGTTTTAGATGTTTGGATTGACTCAGGAGTAGCTGGATGGGCTTCATTATATTATCCTCAGCAGCAAGATAAATTTAATCAGTGGTTCCCATATGACTTCATTACAGAAGGCCATGACCAAACCAGAGGATGGTTCTACTCACAGTTAGGTGCTGGTGTAATCTCCATGGGACAGGTACCATATAAGAAAGTACTGATGCACGGTTTTGTTTTAGATGAACACGGTAAGAAAATGAGTAAATCATTAGGTAATGTAGTTTCTCCTGAAGAAGTTATTGAGAAATATGGTGCTGATGTATTAAGATTCTATTTATTATGGGCAAGCAAGCCATGGGATGATTTAAAATTCGTATGGGATGAATTGCTTAATGTAAATAAGATGTTTAATATTTTATGGAATGTATATGTATTTTCAACTACTTACATGTCTTTAGATGAATTCAATCCAACTAAAATAACTGAAAAAGATATCATTTTAAGAGATGAGGACAATTGGATTATATCCAGAGCCAATACTTTAGTAAAAGAAGTTGGTCAGGACTTGGAAGAGTTATCATTCCATAAGGCTACAAGAAAAATCAATAACTTTATACTTGAAGATTTAAGCCGCTGGTATGTAAGACTTATTCGTGGAAGAACATGGGTAGAAAGTGATGATCCGGATAAACTTGGAGCTTATTACAGTCTATACACAGCTATTTACAAACTGATTTCAGTTTTATGTCCGATAGCTCCTCATGTTTGTGAAGAAATCTATGAAAACTTAGTTAAAGGAGTTGATGAAAACGCTCCTGAAAGTATTCACATGCTTGACTGGGGATATGATGAATCTAAAATCAATTCTGATTTAGAGCAAAAAATGGATGTAGTAAGAGAAGTAATTGAAGCATCTGCAAGAGCAAGGGATATAGCCAGATACAAACTTAGATGGCCTGTATCTGATATTACTATTGTGTCTCAGGATGAAGATGTTCTTAAAGCTATTGAAGAGTTACAGGATATTATTAAAGACCAATCAAATACGAAAGAAGTGTTAACTGCTGCAGAATTTGAAAACTTGTCATTTAATGCAAAACCTAATCTTAAAACTTTGGGTCCTAGACTTAAAGGAGATATGGGTATTGTTAAAAAATATCTTGAAGAAGCTGACGGTAATCTAATTAAAAGCGAATTGGATGATACAGGTAAATTCACTGTTGAAGCAGATGGAAAATCATTTGAATTAGATAGTAATGATATACTATTTGATACAGAGCTCCCTGATGACTTTGTAAGTTCTGAATTTGAATTTGGTAATGTATTTGTAAATACTAATGTAACTACTGAAATTAAACAAGAAGCAATGGCTCGTGAACTTATTAGAAGAGTTCAGGACATGAGGAAAGATTTAGATTTAGATGTGGAAGCTAGTATTGATGCTGTTGTAAGTACTTCTAGCGAATTTAAAGAATTAATACTTCCACAATCTGAATTTATTGTTAATGAAATCAGGGCACGCAGCTTAATTAGCTCTGATGGAAAAGAATGTTTAGATGGCGAAGATATTTATACTAAAAATTGGGATATTGAAGGCGAGGAAGTCTGTATTTCTATAAGATTAGTGCAATAGGTGTTTAAAATGACTTTAACAGATTCTGAAATGGAATATATTGAAGGAATCCTTGGCAGGAAAATGAATGAACTGGAAGAAGGGATGTTGGATGTAATGTTTTCAGAACATTGCTCCTACAAAAGCAGCAGACCAATTCTAGGTACATTTCCTACTGAAGGGGAAAATATTATTTTAGGTCCTGGAGATGATGCAGGTTTAGTTTCAGTAACTGATAAATATGCTTTGGCTGTTGGTATGGAAAGTCACAACCATCCTTCAGCTATTGAGCCTTATGGTGGAGCAGGTACTGGAATTGGAGGAATTTTAAGAGATATTATTTCTATGGGTGCAAGACCAATAGCTCTTTTAGATTCTTTACGTTTCGGATCATTGGATGATGAAAAATCAAAATATTTATTTGAACATGTTGTAGAGGGAATTTCTGACTATGGTAATAGGGTAGGAGTTCCAACAGTGGCAGGTGAAGTTGAATTTGATGATTCATTTAGAACAAATCCTTTAGTTAATGTAATGTGTGTAGGACTTGTTGAAAAAGATAAAATCGTTCGTGGAAAAGCTCCATATGTTGGGGATGTCTTTTTATTGATGGGAGGTACAACTGGCCGTGATGGAATTCATGGTGTAACCTTTGCATCAGAAGAGTTAACTTCAGATAGTGAAACAGAAGACAGGCCTGCTGTACAGGTAGCTGATCCATTTACTAAAAAAAGAGTTTTGGAAGCTTCTCTTGAAATTTTAGATGAAATTAATGTTAGCGGAGTTAAAGATTTAGGTGGTGGAGGATTAACCTGCTGTATTTCAGAGCTTGTTGATGAATCAGATAATGGTGCAAGAGTTGATTTACGTAATATTCCTTTAAGAGAAACAGGAATGACTCCATATGAAATCATGCTTTCAGAATCTCAGGAAAGAATGGTTTTTGTAATTAATCCTAAAGATGTTGAAAAAGCACAGGAAATCTGTGATAAACATGAAATTGTTTCAGCAGTTATTGGGGAAGTTATTGACGGAAACAACATGATAATTGATGATGAAGGTTCTTCTTTAGCTGATTTGCCAACTATACTGTTAGCTGATCCTCCTTCACTTAATCGTGAATTAAAAGAAATACCTGAAGATACATCAAAAGTTGAAGTAGAGCACCCTCCAGTTAGGCAATCCTTACTTGGACTTTTATCTTCACCCAATATTGCTTCCAAACAATGGGTTTACAAACAGTATGACCACGAAGTTCAGGTAAGAACTGTTGTAAAACCTGGTGATGATGCAGCTGTTTTAAGAATTGATGATGAGACAGCTATTGCACTTGCAACTGATGCAAATACAATCCACACTAAATTGTCTCCGTTTGATGGCGGTGCAGGTTGTGTAGCTGAAGCTATTCGTAATGTAATTTCCATGGGCGCAACTCCTTATGCTGTTGTGGACTGTCTTAACTTTGGAAATCCTGAAACTCCTGAAATATTATGGCAATTTAAAAGAACAATTGAAGGTATGTCACTTGTAGCTGAGAATTTTAATGCTCCGGTTATCAGTGGAAATGTAAGTTTTTATAATGAAACTGAAGGTATTAAAATTAATCCTACTCCTGCTGTTGGTGTTATAGGTGTTGAGAACATTGAAAATATCAGAACAATGGACTTTAAAAACTCCGGTGATAAAATCCTTTTAATTGGTACTACTTATGATGAAGTAACCGGTTCGGAATATCATAGGGCTATTCATAATATTGAAAAAGGTATGGCTCCAAGAATTAGGATTGAAGATGAATTGGCTAATGGTAAAACTATCTTAAAATTACTTGATGAAGATTCATCTAAAAATATTACAGCTATTCATGATATATCTAATGGCGGATTAGCTGTTGCATTATCTGAAATGGTTATGAAAGGTAATATTGGTTGTGAAATAGATTTGGATTCAGTTATAACTTCTGATGATTTGGAAGAATCAGATTTAATTTATAGTGAATCACATGGTAGATATATTGTAACAGTAAAGGCTGATGCTGTTGATGAAATATTAAATAAAATAAATGTTCCTGTAGCTATTATAGGGGAAGTTAAAGGAACTGTTTTAAAACTTGGAGATAATGAATTTACCATTGATGAATTAAATAATTCTTATCATGGAGTTATTGAAAAATACATGGCTTAAGCTGGTGCGCTGATGTTTTTGTCTAAATTAGATTCTCTAAAAGATGCTTTGAAATTAATGGAAAGTAATCAGAGGGTAATGGATTATGAAGAAATACCTTTAAAAGATGCTCATAAAAGAGTGTTGGCTGAAGATATTATTTCTTTTCATGATTCTCCTCCTTTTGATAAATCTGCAATGGATGGTTTTGCCCTTAAGGGAGTAAATACTTTTGGAGCATCACAAAGCAATCCTAAACATTTAAAAATTGTTGATTCAATTGGTGCAGGAGATTTTTGTGACAAGATAATAGGTGAAAATGAAGCTATTGTAATAGCTACTGGATCTCCTGTTCCTGCAGGTGCAGATGCTGTTTTAATGAAGGAGTATACTACAACACAGAGTGATGAGTTAACCATTTACAGTCAGGTAACTCCTGGTGAAAATGTAAGTCCGAAAGCTGAAGATATCAGCAAGGGGGATGTGGTTTTATCTAAAAATACCTTTATCAGATATCAGGAAATGGGCTTAATAGCTTCTGCAGGATATAATACAGTTAAAGTTTTTAAAAAACCTAAAGTAAAGGTAATTATTACAGGCAATGAACTTGTAGATCCAACTAAGGAAGAAATATCTAAAGCTAAAATAATCAACTCTAACCAGTACACAATTGGCTCTATGCTTGAAGATTGTGGAGTTGTTTTTGATATTTGTCATGTAAAAGATAGTTTTGAAGAAGTTAAGAAAGCTATTTTGGAAGCATTAGATGAATATGATGTTATAATGACTACTGGCGGAACAGCTATCAGTAAAGGTGATGTGGTTTTGGATGTTGTTGGTGATATTGGGGAGATATTATTCCATGGTGTATCTATAAGGCCTGGAAAACCTATTGGTGCAGGTATTGCTAATGATAAAATGATATTTACATTTTCAGGACAGCCAGTTGCAGCTATGACTCAATTTGATATTTTTGCAAGGAAATATTTATTTAATATGCAGGGCAGAGACTTTAATTTCCATGTTGTTCAAAGAGAATCTTTATTAAAAATTCCTTCTCAGCTTGGAAGAACCGATTTTGTCCGTGCATTTTCAGATGATGATTTTGCAAGGCATGTGTTGAACAGGGGTTCTGGTATAATTAGGTCTATGGTGGAGGCAAACAGCTACATCATAATAGATGAAAATGATGAAGGATATCAAAAGGGCGATATAGTTGATGTTGTCTTCTTTGATTCATTAATTTGGTAGACTAAGAGGTCATTTAATGAATGGTATTTATTATTATTTAATCGCTTTCATTGTTATCTGGATATTGGCATTCGGATTAAAAAGCAAATTAACCAATCATGGATTTGAAATTCAGTTTCCTCTTATTATGTGGAGAACTGAAAAGTTTAAAAATTTTATAAAAAGGATGGCTAATCTTTCTCCACGGTTTTGGAAATGGTTTATGAATGTAGGGATTGTAATTTCATATATTGCAATGATATACATTACATGGACACTGCTTAGTTCATTATCCTCAATGTTATATGCTCCTTCAGTTTCTTTAGTTATTCCTGGAGTTGAACTTCCTGGTTCATCAATTTATGTTCCTTTAGGCTATGGATTGGTTGCATTAGCTACTGTATTGATAGTTCATGAATTTTCTCATGGTATATTGGCTGTTGCTGAGAAAATAAATGTTAAATCAGTAGGTCTGATGCTTTTTGCAATTCTTCCGGGGGCATTTATGGAACCTGATGAAGAAGAAATGAAAGAAGCTAAAAAATCTTCTAAATTAAGGATATATGCTGCAGGGTCAATGGCAAACATTACTTTAGCAGTAATAGCTCTTTTAATAGTTTCTGCAGTTGGATCTTATGTTATTCCATCTACCTTTGAAGAAAATGGGATAGAAATTGATAGGCTTGTAGGTGATTCTCCTGCAAGTAAAGTTCTTAAAGAGGGAATGATTATTGAATCAATTGATAATCAAAAGGTCAATGATACAAATAGCTATGTAAATGCTGTTAATAATCTTAAACCTGGTCAAAATATAACTATAGGAACGAATGAAGGTGATTATTCAATTATTTTAGATAAAAATCCAAACAATGATTCTAAAGGATATATGGGTATTCAGGCAGCTAAACATTATGAATTGAATGAGGGTGTAGCTAGTGTATACGGTGATACACTGCCTTGGATATGGTTTGGTGTACTTGAACTATTCCAATGGATAGCTATGTTGAATTTAGGTATAGGATTATTTAATTTGCTTCCGATAAAACCGTTAGATGGAGGACATATGTTTGAAACATTGCTCAGCTATAAAATACCTGAATTCTTTTACAAACCTGTTGTCAATGCACTGTCTTTGATTTTAGGAATGATTATCATATTCAGTATTGTGTATGGATTTTTATAATAAAATCCCTTAATAGGGATAATCTCCTTTTTCTTCATATTCTTTTTTTAACCATTCTTTAAAAATGGAATCATATATTTCATATTTTTTATTATCTAATTCTATCAGACTTTTGTTTTGCAATGTTTTTAGTGAAGCGCCAATAGCTCCGCTGGTTACTTCTAGTTTATTTGCTATTTCAATTCTTTTCAGTGGTTTTTCAATAAGTGATGTGATGATTCTTTTTTCCTGGTTATTTAGTTTGTACCATTCATTTGTCAAATGGATTAATAGGTAAGGTAAGGATTTTCTAAATTCACTAATTATTTTATCTTCATTTAATTCTTCATTTGGAGGCAACAATCTTGCAAAACTATTGATATAATATGGAATTCCCTTTGTACATTTATAAAATCTTTTAAAGCCATCATCTGTAAATTTAAGATAATCTGCTTTTTCTTTCAAATAATTTTTTGTTGTGTCAAATGAAAAAGTAGTAATTTCAAAATTTAATATTCTGCCACCGAAAGCTCCTTTTTGACCGGCAATATCTGCAATTAATTCATCCTTAACGCTCATACTTCCAGAAAAGATATATCCTATATGATTTTGTGATTGGATTACACTTCTGATATACCATAGAAATCCCTTAACATCTTCATCAAGCTGTTTTAAAATCTGGAATTCATCCATAAATATTAAAACTCCATTTATCTGCTTTTTATAATTTTCATATATTTGTTGAGGCAAATCCATTACAAAAGTAGTGAATTTAGTGTAATCCTCTTCTGTAAGAGGGAGTAGGGGTATTTTATTAATTTTATCTAATTTAAAATTACGAGTTTTGAAATATTTAAGAATTTTTGTATCAATGGTTATGATATTTGATTCACTACATGATTTTATAATTGATTCGTAGAATAGTTTCATAAAATCAAAGCGAGTTAATGAATTCTTTTTATATTTGTCTATTGCAGATAAGTCCATATAAACAACTAAATATTCATTCTGGAGATTTTTTTTTAATTTTTTCATTAATGCACTTTTTCCCACTCCTCTAATGCCAGTAAGAAGTATTGTTGAGTTGATCCTTTTTTAGTTAGTTCTAAATTATCAGAGAGGAATGAAATTTCATCTACTCTATTATAAAACTGAGCATCATCTAAATCATTATCATTTCCTAATGGCAAACTTGTCATAATTTCACCTTTAATTAATATCTTTAAAAACATCCCATATGAATGTAATGTAAATTCCATTATAATGTAAAAAACACACATCGCATTATGTTATGCAATATAAAAAAAGATGAAAATGAATTATTTATCTATAAAAAAGCTTAAATACTTTTGAGAATTCTGAAAAAGTCATTAAAAATAGATATTGTAAAATTATTTAAATTAAAAAATATTAAAGCTAAAAAAAGATTAAGGAAGAATAATTAAATTCTTTCCTAAATTTAGAAGTATCTTTCTAAGATTCCTTCTAAGATTCTGTAATGGCGTCCTTCATCTTTGGAACTTTCTTTGAAGAAATCAGTTGCATCTTCGAGGTCTTCAGCTGCAGCTTTTTCAGATGCTTCTCTTTTTTCAGCGTTAGCCATTTTTTCTCCTTCTAACATCATTTCAATGTTAGCTTTGAGATCATCTTTAATAATTCCGTTCATTTCACAGAATCTTGCTGCGTGTTCTGCTTCTTCCCAAGCTAATCTTTTGAATACTTCAGCTAATTCTCCGTAACCAGACCTTGATGCTTGTCTAGACATAGCTAAGTACATACCTACTTCTTGGGTTTCTCCATTAAAATTATTTTGTACTTCTTTTTCTACTCCAGTACCTACAGTACTGCCTATTTTATGTTCGTATTTAACCATAGTAATAACCTCCAATTGATTAGTATTTAATAAATTTATATTTTATATTTTATAATTCTTTACATGCTTTAGCTAAAGTTTTTCCTAACTCATAGCTGTCAATATTTTCTTCTTCAGTTGGGATGTAATAAATTTCCTGAGTATCTACTACATCAAATCCGTAATTTTCAAGTTTTTCAGCGAGTTTTTTAGCAGTTCCTCCTTTTCCACCCATGGAACCGAATGTAACTGCTTTTCTGTTAATATTTGTTTTATCAAATCTTAAACCTTTCAGGTAGTACATAATATCTCCGATACTTGGGTATGGTTCATCATTAATGGTAGGATCTCCGATAGCTATTCCTTTACTGGTTAAAATACTTTTAACGATTTCACTTCTTTCATCTTCGTGTAAGTAGAATATTTCAACATCGTAACCTTCGGATATAGCACCTTCAGCTAATTCGTGAGCCATTTTTTGGGTAGAGTAATGCATAGTGTCGTAGACAATTGTAATTTTATCTTCACACACACCTTGTGCCCAGTCAGTATAAGCGCCGATAATTTTCATTGGGTCAGTCCAGATTTGACCGTGAGATGGTGCAATCATTTTGATTTGTTCAAGTAAACCTAATTCTACTACTTCATTTAATTTTTTAAGAACAAGTTTTGAAAGTGGAGTGATTAAGTTGGCATAGAATTTTTGTGCAGCATCCATTAACACATATTCCGGAATTTCGTGGTCGAATCTTTTTGTGAAACATAAATGTTGACCAAATGCATCATTTGGGAATAAAATTCCATCTTCTACAAGTAAAGTAAACATACTGTCAGGCCAGTGTAATAGGAATGCATCTAAAAATGCAAAGGTTCTGCCATCCATTTCTAGAGTGTCCCCTGTACCTACAGTAACAAATTCTGCACCTTCTAATGCAGGGTAATGTTTTAAAAGACCTTTTACAGCAATTTCTGAACAGTAAATTGGTGCTTCAGGGAATCTTTTATGTAAATCTACAAGAACTCCTGAGTGATCTTTTTCAACGTGATTTTGAATAATGTAATCTACAACTACTTCATCTCTGCCTTCTTGTGCGAAAGCATCTTCAATACGTGCCATCATTTCCTGAGTTTTACCTGGGTAAGCATTATCAATAACAGCTACGTGGTCTTCACCAAATACAATATATGCATTATAGGTTGTTCCGTCTAAAGTGTATCCATGGTAACTTCTTAAGTCCCAATCGAGTACACCAATCCAATATACTCCATCACCGATTTTTTGAGCATTTGCTTTCATTTGAATCGCCTTATATGTCTTTTTGAATTTTGTTTTATTTCATACGAATAATTCGCATGATTAGAATTGTATTATGTATGTACTAATATATAAAGTTAATGGGTGTTTGAAACATTTTTAAATTAAACAGTTTATAAAAAAGGGTTAATTTTATTAGATACGAATATTATATTATAGTTATATAAATTTAGTTTGTTAGTATAGTTACAAACGGAGATATTTTTAATGATTAAACAAAAATCACTTCAAATATTTTCTAAAGATGCAGATATGGGCATTGATGTTGTTAAAAGCCCAGTTAAACTTACAATTTTGGAAATGCTTCGTAGTAATGACATGGAGTTTGATGAAATTGTTAAAAATACTGGTAAATCAAAATCTACAATTTCTGTACATTTAAAAAGTTTGCGAGAAGATGGAATAATTTCATACAGATTAGGTGAATCAGATAGTAGAAGAAAAATTTTTTATTTAAATTCCAAATATCTTGGCTCTGTAGATGTATCAAAGAAAAATGAAATTGAAGAAACAAGAGCAGAATATTTAATTGAGAATATTGTTGAAAATGATGGAGATTTTACAGTTTTATTATTTCATACTTTGAGATCAATGCTTATACAGGAAGGAATAAACATTGATCCGGTATTGCATTCTACAGGAATACGTATGGGTCAATCTTTATATAATAAGTTGTATGATGATGATTTGGAGGTGTTTATAGGAAATATTTCTGAATTTTGGGAAACCAAAGGTTTAGGTAAATTATCTTTTAAATTAGGTCAAATTATCAAAATCACAGCTGCTGACTGTTTTGAATGCGAATTACTTCCAAAAACAGGAAAACCTGCATGTTATTTGGATACAGGTATTTTTCAAGCATTGTTTAGTGAATTTTTCGGATTACCTGTTCGTGTAATCGAAATTCAATGTTGTACAATGGGTGATGAAAACTGTGTTTTTGAAGTTGAGCCTTTCAAACCTAAAGAAATTTAGTCATCTGTAAATTTGATTATAGTTGTTGTAAGGTATGGTTTTTCAGTTGAGAAACCTTCCACTATTTTTTCATTTTCTCTGGTACAATTTTGCACTGAAAATACTTCTTTAGGTCTGTTTTTTTCATCGATAGCTGATTCTAATTCTTTTGGATTTCTTGAAGCTTTCATTAAAACAATTGAATCGCTGTGTTCCAGGAAATTGTCTAGTCTGTCATCTATTTTTGGAACAATAGTTAATATGTCATTTTTTTCAACTAACGGTTCATTTTTAGCAGCTGCACAAGCAGTAAATGAAGTAATTCCAGGTATTGTTTCTATTTCATAATTATTAGCCAGTTTCTTTTGAGTATATGAATAAGTACTGAATATTGAAGGATCTCCAAGAGTTATAAAAGCCACATCCCTTCCGCCATCTAAATAATTAGCTATTAATTCTGCAGCACTATTCCAATATTTTTCAAGCTCCTGTTTATCTTCAATCATTGGGAATAAAGGTTCTACAACCATTAATCTTTTATAATCCTGTCTTTTTTCTAAAATTGGTGTTACAATTGATAATGCTATACTTTTCTTTTCTTTTGCTGATTTTGGTGAGAATATTACTGGCACACTTTCTAAAACTTTAGCTGCCTTTAAAGTAAGTAATTCTGTATCTCCAGGTCCAACACCAATTCCAATTAACTTTCCTTTTTTCGCCATATTATCATCTTTATGATTTAATTTTTGTGAATATTAGTTTTCATATGCACTTCTATAATTTATTTATAGTATTGTAACTAATATATTGTTTGATGTCTAATTCTATTTTTTGTCCAAATTGTGGTATGTTAAAAAGTAATTGTACTTGCAGTCATTCAAATAATGAGGTTTCTTCATCAGATGAGGATTCTGTTGATTTATTTAGCTTTCAAAAGCCAAGAACTTCTTCTATTTTAGATGATGAAATTCCTGAAGTTTATTCTATTGAAGATCATAGATTAGATGAAGATACAGTTTCATATCTTCAAGGAAAATGCCCTCACATTGAAAGAGACATAATTGAAAATTTCCCTTTTGAAACACCTAGGATGGGACAGCTGGATATTATACAGGATATTAATGATGCAATTCGTCAGGGATATAAATACATCGTTTTAGAAGCAGGAACTGGAACAGGTAAATCTGCAATAGCTACAACACTAGCTAAAATGTATGGTTCTGCTTATATTTTAACAATGACAAAACAGTTACAGGCCCAATACGCTGATGAGTTTGATTTCCCATTAGTTAAAGGTAGGCGGAATTTTGCCTGTTTAAATGATAATTTGGAGTCTACCTGTGATATGGGGACTTGTAAGACATCTCCAACTTCAAGTAACTTTTTTTGCCCATATGGAGTAGCTAAAAATCCAACTTTGGATGCAGAATTGGCTTTTGAAGATTCTCATGGCGGGGCTGTATTTTATCAGTCTGGCCAGCACTGCCATTATTGGAATCAAAAAGCAAATGCAGTCAATTCTCCAATTACTTTAATGAACTATGATTATGGAATTTTAGAGTTAAATTATGTAAAACATTTCGGTACAAGGTCTTTACTGATTTTAGACGAGGCTCACAATATTGAAAACAAATTAATGAATACAATGGAAGTTGATTTATTTAATCATAGTTTAGAAAAGGATATTAATAAGGTAATTTCTAAAGAAACATTGGAAGATGGCGAGATTGAAGATTGGATAATGGAAATTGCAGCTATTACAGAAAGCTATGAAGATATTAATATTAAAGATGTTTCTAAAAATAAGGCAGAAAGAATAAGATCAACTATTGGAAGACTTAAATCACTTAAAAATAACCTTGAAAAAGAACCTAAAAACTGGGTTATTGATTCTGATGATAAGGGTGTTGCATTTAAGCCATTAAGAGTTCATCACTATGCTAATGATTATTTGTTAAAATATGGTGATGTTGTTATCTTTATGAGTGCAACTATTCTTTCCCATAAGATGTTTTCAAAATGGTTAGGTTTAAATCCTAATGAAGTGTATCATATTAAAGTTGACAGTCCATTTTCAAAAGAAAAAAGGCCTATTATTTTAGATTTGGCAGGTAAAATGTCTGCAAACAGAATTAAAAATACTGCACCTAAAACAATTCCTATTTTACAAAAGATTCTTGAAAAACATAAAAATGACAAAGGTCTGATTCATACTAACAGTTATAAATGTCAAAGATATATTAATCAGAATTTGCCTAATTCAAGGTTAATTTCACATACTTCAAAAAATAGGGAAGAAGTATTGAATTATTTTGAAAAAGATGAGAATCCTTTGGTTTTGGTATCTCCGTCAATGAGTGAAGGTGTGGATTTACCTTATGATAAATGCAGATTCCAGATTATTTATAAGATTCCTTTCCCTTATCTTGGAGATAAGCAGGTTAATATGAGACGTAAAAGAGACCAAAAATGGTATGCATATAAAACGGTAATGACTCTTATGCAGGCTTACGGTCGTGGAATGCGTGCAGAAGATGATTCATGTTATACTTATGTTTTAGATTCGGATATTAATATGATTCTTAAAAGCCCATTATACCGCTCTCTAATTCCTGATTTCTTTAAGGAAGCTATTGTTAGGCTTAAAGATTAAAACATTTTAAAAAAAGTACGGACCTGGGGGGATTTGAACCCCCGACCTCAGGATCCGAAGTCCTGCGTCATTCCTGGCTAGACTACAGGCCCAGATTATATTTATTCTTTTTTATTTTTCTTTTTTGAATCAACAGAAACAATAGGAATTTCGTCTATTTCTTCAACATTTGAGAAAATATCATCAATAGATTCATTATCTAAACTAGCTTTTTCGTATTCTATTTCCTCAATTTCTTCTTGACTAAGTCCTTTTTCTTCTTCAGGTCTTTCTTTAGCTGGAGGAACATCATCTAATGTTGTCTGTTTGGTTTTGGTAGATTCATTTATTTTAGAAACAGGTTTTTTAAGGTTTTCTTTAAATTCACCAATGTCAAATTCTCCAATTTTGTAAGATTCTTTGTCTAATGGAATATTACTTTTTGGAATAATTTTTTCTTTTGGTTTTTTTATTTCTTCTTTTTCAGATTTTTCTTTATTATCTATATTTTTAATTGAATCCGCTAGTTTATCTACATGTTTAAATCCAAATATTTTGTATGCTCCTATTATTACAAATAATATTCCGAGTATTATAGTAAATACCATAATACTGTTATGTTCTCCAGAGGATACATTATCAATAACTCTATCACTAGCTCCTGTAAACATAATAAGTGATCCAATAAGCAACAATATTCCTATAGCTAAACTAATTATTCCAATTATTGGTGTTCCACCTATTTTTGTATTTAATAAATTATCGAAACCTTCGGATATGCTTCCATCTAAATCAGAGGATTCGTCATTGTATTCTTCATTATCTTCAGAAAATTCAGTATCCTCTAATTTAGTTTTGATGATGTAATCTTCATTTATTTCTTTTTTTTCTAAATTTTCCCGAGGTGTTGAATCAGAATCAGGGCGATAAATAAATTCATCATTTATTTCGTATTCTTTGTCTGTATCATGAAGGTATGCAAGCAATTCTTTATCTTCTTCATACTCCTCATCATCTTTTATGTCGAATACATCTTCTGAATTGTCATTAGGTTCGTTTATATCTTCATCTTTGACATTATTTAGCATATCCTTTAAATTAGAAATTCTATGCTCATTTTCTTTAGATTTTTTCATAAACTATCCTCTTAATCGTATTCTCTCCAGGTGTGTCCGCATTTAAGACACTTAAAGAAACGTGTTTCTGCTTCATCAGCACTACGGGTTTGTTGCAACCACCATGAAGCTTCTGTGTGACCACATTCTGGACAAACAGCTTTTGTAGTTGGGAGTGTATTTACATCTTCTCCTTTTTCAATAACATTATCATTTTCTTTAATTTTTTCATTAACATTATATTCAGATTTATCTTCAGATAATTTTTTAGTATATCCGCAACTACATTTTAATTCATTATCTTCTGTTGGAAGTAACATTGATCCACATTCAGGACAAAATTCCATATTTTTTAACCCCTTATATATTTTTTCTCATTAAAACTTTTATAACATTTTAAATTATATTCTTAAGTTATTTATATTTTTACTATTTTTTAACATTGAAATTTACTTGAAACGGCCTTTAAACAATCTTTAATAATTTTTTCATGGTCGAAAGCAAGTTCAATGTTGGCCAAATCTTTTTGGGAAAAAACACCTATTTCACAAGCATCACTATCTGCTTTTTTATTATCCATATTTCCTTTAGCTATATATGCTATGGTTATTGTGTGTCCGCGGGGGTCTCTGTCCGGTTTTGAGTAAACATTAACTAAATCTATTAATTCTACATCAATACTGGTTTCTTCTTTAGCTTCACGAATAGCTGCTGTTTCCACACTCTCACCATATTCTACAAAGCCTCCGGGAAGCGCCCAATAATTTTTAAAAGGATCATTTTTTCTTTTAATAAGAATAAAATTAGTGTTGTCATCAAAAATAAAAATGTCTGTGGTTAATGAAGGAATTTTATAATTTTTCATCATATCTCCCTCAAAAATAAAATAAGTTTTTATTGAAGTTATAAGGTTTCTTCAATAAGTTTTTTAAAGTCTGCAGCATCATCTTTAAGTTGGCTAGCTGCTTTTTTTAATACTTTTCTAGGTCTTTTTCCTCTTTTTGTTTTGATGGTCATATCTGGTTCACCAGTAAGAGGATGATCAATATTGTAAACAGCATATTCGACATCATTATCTTGCATTAAGATGTGTCTAAGTGCATTACATACTCCGTGGCTTTCGCCATGTACAATAAATTCAAGTTCTAATGTTTTATCTTCAATAATTTCAATATTGGTATTGTTATCCATCATATCAACCTTAATTAGCTATTAACATAATTTATAGAAACTTCACGTTTTTCTTTTTTATTACATGTTCTACATTGGACTTCATTTTCTTTTTGTGTGGTGTTCATATAATCTCTGCAACGAGTACACATTGCTTTTAATACTCCACAATCTTCATCCACTGTAGCTAAATCAACATTATCTCCAGTAATTTTCACTACTTTTGCTTTTATAATGTCTCCAATTCTAAAAGCATCTGTTAATTTGTCTAAATATCCTGATTTTGCTTGGGATATATGAATTGCACCCATATATGGAAGTGCTAAAGGTCTACTACTATTTGTTAAACAATCAATATTTACATTAGCTCTTTGAGTTTTTATATCTGTGATTTGTCCGTAAACGGTGTCACCTATTTTTAAAAGAGCTGGTTGGCCAGATTTGGCTTTTACAGTAATAGTCCTCATTTTTGAATCAATTTGAACATTTCCTAATACTGATGATTTAATCTCGCCGTTATCTTCATAGGTACCTTTTCCAAGTAAATATTGCTCAATTATCCCTAGTTTATCTCCAGGCATTACGAATGCCCCGTTTTTTATACTCATAATCAAATCACCAAAATAAGGAATTATTAATATTAATATAATAATTTTATTTTTATTAATATTTAAAACTATTTGTACCTTTCATGGAATAAAATTTCATCTAATTGGTACTTTTCCCATTGTCTTTTGTTTAAAACTATTTCAAGTTCCTGTGGTGTTAATAATGGTTTTTTATACATTTGGGAATCATCAATGGCTATTCTTGGACAAGCTGAAACAACAAATGCATCTAATTCCATATAAGGTAATAATATCTCTGGATTTATATTGTCTGCCATTATGATATAGGCTTCCATGTTATTGTCTTCCAGAATTTTCTTAATTTCTTTAGCTAGTTTCATTCTGTACTGTCCTTCCTTGGAAGAAACTAATATTCCCCATTTTTTAGCTTCTTTTGCTTTTGTAATTCTTGCAAATCTGATTCTTAATATTCTGTCTGCAAAAGCACTTATATCTCTTATTTCACTGTTATATGGGTCTAGGGCTAATACTGGTGATTTGGTAAATAAATAAATTCCTAAAGGGTGGAAATTTCCACTACCTACAAATAAGTAAACTTCGGCATCTAAGTTTTTAATTGATGAGAAATTACAGCCTAAAACCTGTCCTTTTTTGGTATTTTTAGATGATCCAAGAACTACCTCTTTGCCATTGTCTTCTAAATAGTCTTTAATTTCATTTAACAAATGTAGATGTTGAGTTGTAGTTACAAGAGCTATTTTTGAATAGTCTTCTAACTTTTCAAGACATTTTTCAAGGTCTTTTTTGATATCAATATTAGAAAAAGCTTCTATGAATAATGTTGGTACTTCATATTTTAATGGAAGGGGGGTGTGGCCATAATGAACGATTAAATCAACAGAACCTTTCATTTTGTAATCGCTAACGTCGCATGCTCCAAAACATGGGTCTCCAGAAATTATCACTGTTGCTTGAGTTTGTGATTCAATAGCTTTTGCTATTTTAACAGCTTGCATTTTAAGGCCTTCCGGAAATTGAAGACCTACAGTTCTTGCTCCTTTTTTATTGATTTTTCTTATGACTTTGTCCAAGTCCATATTATACATTGACATTTTAATCTGCAATGGTTTTTTCAATAACTACTTTGCCGTCAATTACATCTAATTTTACAACTGAAAATATTGGGATGCCAGTTTCTTTTTCAACTAATTTTTTACCTTCACCTTTTTCAATAACAGCTACTGCAGCTTTTATGTCTATATTCAATTCTTTTAGCGCATTTAAAGTTGAAATTAAGGTTCCACCAGTACTTACAACATCATCTATTAAAAGAATTTTTTCCCCTTCTTTTAAATCGTTTATGTATAATTTAGAAGATCCGTAGCCTGTTTTCTGACTTATTTCTTTTTCTCCTTCAAGTCCATATTGTCTTTTACGGATAATTACAAATGGAATGTCGGTAGCTAAAGATAAAGCTGTAGCTAAATGTATTCCCATAGCTTCAATAGCAACTATTTTATCAATATCCATATCAACATGTTCTTTCACCACATTTGCTAATTCACGAAGCATTGAAGGTTTCATAGTTGGGACTCCATCACTTATAGGATTAACAAAATAATTATAATCTCCTTTTTTAACAATAGGAGAAGCTTCTAAAGATTTTTTAACTTCTTCTAACATTTATCTCACACAAAAATTTAAAAATTAAATT
>OHQM01000556.1_pt1 | contig 19504 bp, 16 predicted proteins | sample 1577941 | NCBI WGS metagenome assembly OHQM01 (sample SAMEA3879604, study PRJEB24766) | human gut metagenome | biome: human-associated habitat; feature: feces | place: USA | collected 1985/1987
CCCCCGCGTTCCGCCGATGCTTGTCATAAAGTTAAATTTCTGTGAAATGATTCCCATGTTACGTAAGGACTGTGTAATTGGTCCGTACTGGGAGAACATTGCATTGAATAAAACAGATACAGACGCTGCTGTGATAATACTCGGTAAGTAAATAATAATTTTGTATGCGCCCTGAGCTTTTAATTTTACAATGTTATCAGTCAGCCATACTGCCAGTAACAATGAAACTAAAATCTGTGGAATAAAGTTGCATACCCACATTGCCAGTGTATTTTTCAAATAAATCAATGCATATCCTTTTTCACCTGCTGTCAGTCCAAGAATATTTTTGAAATTGTCTAATCCACAAAATTCAATAAATTCTCTACCGTTTCTCTTATAGTAGCTTAATGTACTATAGTAAAATGTATTAAATAACGGCCATAACTGAAACAGACAATATGCAATGAAGAATGGGGCGATAAAGAAGTATCCATATCTGCCATATTCAATATGTTTACGTTTTTTCTTTTTGTCCATCTTTGCCAACTCCTCTCAATCCATCTTCCATTTCCCTATATTTTAAAATAACTCTCCAATAGTTTTGTTTATAAATGCTGCCCTTCCCATGCCGGAAAGGGCAGCATAGTTATTGTTCTTTTACTGATTATTCAGCTTTTAAGTATGAATAGGAGTCATGTACTGCGGATTTGAAATCTGCGATTGCAGTATCCTTATCCTTGTTTCCTGCTGCATATTCTTTTACCTGAGTAGCCCAGGAAGCATTGATGTTCTGATCTTCTGCTGTTGCATTCTTAGCACTGATAGAATCAGCCATTGGTAAGTAGAATGCCATGATGTCCTGACCAGCATCTGCATATAAGAAGTCACAGGTTGCGCCAGCTTCTGAAATCTTCTTAACAGCTTCTTTGTTGTTTACGAAATCACTGTTCTTTGCATTGATAGATACCATGAAGTCTGTATCACAGGTAAATGCTTTAATGATTGTTCCAGCAAGTTCTTTATCTGCACAGTTAGCTGTTGCTGCAAGTCCTGTACCACCCCAATAGAACTGCTCCGGTGCGTTTACAAGGATTGTGTTGCCTTTCCAGGTATCTTTTAAGCTCCAGTATGTGAACCATGGGCATCCGCAGTAAGCAAGTGCTGCATTAGATGTTTCGCCGTCACCTTCCATGTTTGCATACCAGTCAGTTGACCACTGGTCTGTTTCATAGGTTAAGCCTTCGTCTACCATTGTCTTAGCAAGGTCCATGTACTGTGTCATGTTATCATCAACAGAAATCACATCGTCATCGCCATACCAGCCAGTTGCTCTTGAGTTAGAAAGTACACGGAAGCACTCATCATAACCGGAGAACAGTTTACATTTTCCATTGGATGCATCATTTACTTTTCTTGCTGCATCAAGAACGCCATCCCATGTAGAGAACATTGTGCTTAATTCAGCAGGATCTGTTGTTCCAAGATATTTCTCACAAAGGTCTGCTCTTAACTGGAAGCATCCAGGAGTAGCCTGCCAGAATAATGCTTTTACATTGTTTGCATCAGAAGAATCTTCGCCGGATACAGTTCCAAGATCCAGATTGTACTGATACTGATTTGCATAATCATCTGCTGTAATTCCACAGTCACCAACTGAGGTCAGCCAGTCACTGTTTACATATTTCAAAACGTAGTCAACCTCAAGTCCCATCAGGTCTGGATACAATTCATTATCAGGATCATCTAAGATTTCATCAATCTTTGTCTGATAATAATCAGATCCACCTGCATTTACGAATACGATACGTTTTGCAAGGTCTGGGTACTGCTCTGCAAACGGTCCATCTAAGATATTCTTGATATCGTCGTTCCAGCCCCATACTACGAATGCATCATCTGCACTAGGATCACCGGTGATTGTATTCTCTACTTCTGTAGAATCACTGTCGGTGTCTGTGTCTGTGTCTGCATCTGCTGTTTTCTCTGTGGTGGATGCATCATTGTTCGCATCCTTTGTGTCATCTTTTGATCCACATCCAGCTACCATAGCTGCTACCATGGATACGCATAATAAAGTACTGATAAGTTTCTTTTTCATTGAGTTCTCCTCCTTCTCATTTTTCATCCTCTTCGGATGTTGTTTCAGGCAGCTCTCCTACCGACTGGCCGGTAATCAATGTGCCCTCTATAACGACTCTCTCTATGAGAGTAGTTCTCGGTTTCTCGATGGCATCAATAAGACGCCGTGCTGCTTCTCTTCCTATTTCTTCTGTATCCTGACGAATCGTTGTGATTCTCGGATGGGATAACTGGGAAATTCTCGTTCCGTCATATCCTGCAATGGAAACATCTTCCGGGATATGCATCCCACGTTCCATAATCACGTTTTTTCCTCCGATTAAAGAGGTGTCATCCGGATAAAGAATACAGGTTGGCGGGTCATCCATATCAAGTAAGATTTCTGTCTGCTCCGCCGCTCCCTTTGTTTCCAGATAAGCAGCTTCCCGAATGTAATCTTCATTTACCTTAATATGAAGTTCTTCCATCGTCCGGTAAAAGCTTGTAAGTCTTTCTCGTGTTACATTCGAGTTTTTCTGTCCGTGTATATAAGCAATTTTTCGGTGACCCTTCTTATATATATACTTCAGCAGATCCTCCATTCCTTTTACATTATTGGAACAAACTGCTGTGCAATTGTAATGTGTATAATCAATGGTCACCACCGGGAATGCACTGTTCATTAATTCAAGCACTCCCTGGCTGGCAAAATCAGCACACACGATAACGATTCCTTCAAAGTTCCGGTATCTGCAATGTTCAAAAAATGAGGTTTTCTTTACTCCGTAACTGTTGTTGATAAATGTTACATCGTATCCCATCTTCTCAACCTGCACCTTAATTCCATTTAACACACCTGAAAAATATTCATGTGTCAGACCACTTCCTGCTTCTTCCTGAAACAAGACTCCTACGTTGTAGGATCGATTGGTCTTTAATGCTCTGGCAGCTGCATTTGGAAAATACCCCATCCGCTCTGCTGTCTCTCTTACTCTTGCTTTTGTTTCTTCTCCAATATCATGTTGTCCATTCAGTGCTTTGCTAACTGTTGCAGTTGATACACCACATTCTTTCGCAATGTCTTTTAAAGATACCATCCTCTGCACCTCACTGTTTCGAGTTGCTTTTTCTTAATCGTTTTCGTAGCTTTATCATAACATATTCAGTGTGAAATGCAACCCTTTTTTGTATATTTGTAACAGTTATCTAGTTTTTATTTGTTTGTTTTGTGCATTTTTTACTAATCAGTTTTTCTTTCTTCTATATTAAGTTGATTTTTTTCTTTCTTTCCACTTAATCGTTATCACTCGGCGTTTTCGGTTTGTATGACAAAAAGCTGTCATTTTCGCTCTTTTCTCCTAAAATACATACTTTCTTCAATATTTCTGTTGCTTTTTCCTGATTCTTATATTATACTCAACCTAAAGAAATACCTCTCTTAATCGTTTTCGAACACATCGTATTTAAGGAGGATATTTAATTATGAAATTTGGACATTTCGATGATGCAGCGAAAGAATATGTCATCACTTCCCCAAAGACTCCGCTTCCATGGATCAACTATTTAGGATGTGAAGATTTCTTTTCACTGGTTTCTAACACCTGCGGAGGATACAGTTTCTATAAAGATGCCAAGCTCCTTCGTCTTACAAGATATCGTTACAACAATATTCCTTACGACAGCAATGGACATTATTACTATATCAAAGACGGTGACACCATCTGGAATCCGGGATGGATGCCAGCCAAGACTGAATTAGATTCCTATCAGTGCCGGCATGGATTAGGCTACTCTGTTTTTGAGGGAAGCAAAAATCAGTTATCCGCAGAGCTGACCATGTTTGTTCCTATGGGAAATACCTGTGAGATTAACAAACTGACACTGACCAACCACGGCAGTAAGCACAAAGAAATTTCCGTATTCTCTTATGTAGAATTCTGTCTGTGGAATGCCATGGATGATATGACAAACTTCCAGCGTAACTTCAGTACCGGTGAAGTGGAAATTCACGGCTCTGCCCTTTATCATAAGACAGAATACCGCGAGCGCCGTAATCATTATGCGGTATATGCTGTAAATACCCAGCTTGCCGGATTCGATACCGACCGTGAATCTTTCCTTGGTGCTTATGGCGAAAATTCCGCGCCGGAAGTTGTTATAAACGGAACCTCTAAGAACTCTGTAGCAAGCGGCTGGTCTCCGATTGGTTCCCACCATATCAAGGTTTCTCTTGCACCGGGCGAATCAAAATCCTTTGTTTTTGTACTGGGTTATGTAGAGAATCCGGTTGCCGAGAAATGGGATGGTCCTGCTGAAAACGGATGCATCAACAGAAAACCGGCAGAAGAATTATTAAAACGTTTTGATACCACAGAAAAAGCTGACGCTGCTTTAGCAGAATTAAAAGAATACTGGAATAACCTTTTAAACCACTTTACTGTATCTTCTTCCGAAGAGAAGTTAGACCGTATGGTAAACATCTGGCATCAATATCAGTGTATGGTTACCTTTAATATGTCACGTTCCGCTTCCTATTTCGAATCCGGAATTGGACGAGGCATGGGCTTCCGTGATTCCTGTCAGGATCTTTTAGGATTTGTTCATCTGATTCCGGACCGTGCAAGACAGCGTATTTTAGATATCGCATCCACCCAGTTTGAGGATGGAAGTGCTTACCATCAGTATCAGCCACTTACCAAAAAAGGAAATGCTGATATCGGAAGCGGATTCAATGATGACCCGTTATGGCTCATTGCCGGTACTGCTGCTTATATCAAGGAAACCGGAGATTACTCCATTTTAGATGAAATCACTCCTTATGATAATGACGAAAGCAAAGCAACCGATTTTATGGAACATTTAAGACGTTCCTTCAACTATACCAGAACACACTTAGGACCACATGGACTTCCTCTGATTGGACGTGCTGACTGGAATGACTGTCTGAACTTAAACTGCTTCTCAGAAGAGCCGGGTGAATCCTTCCAGACCTTCGGACCATCTGAGGGGCCAAATGCAGAGTCTGTATTTATCGCAGGCATGTTTGTAAAATATGGTAAAGATTATGTAGAAATCTGCGAACACAGAGGTCTGGAAGAAGAAGCCAAAGAAGCAGAAGAAGCAATTGCTTCCATGGAAAAAACCGTTCTCGATGCCGGCTGGGATGGCGAATGGTTCTTAAGAGCTTACGACCACTACAAACAGAAAATCGGTTCCAAAGAATGTGACGACGGTAAAATCTTTATCGAGCCGCAGGGATTCTGTGTTATGGCCGAAATCGGCCTGAAAGAAGGCAATTGTCTTCAGGCAATGCAGTCTGTTGAAAAATACTTAGATACTAAATACGGTATTGTACTGCTGCAGCCACCTTATCACAAATACCATGTAGAGCTCGGTGAAATTTCTTCCTATCCACCTGGATACAAAGAAAATGCAGGTATCTTCTGTCACAACAATCCATGGATTTCCATTGCAGAAACAGTCGTTGGACGTGGCGACCGTGCATGGCAGGTATACACCAGAACCTGTCCTGCTTATATCGAAGATATCAGCGAAATTCACCGCACTGAACCATATGTGTACTCTCAGATGATTGCCGGAAAAGATGCTCCAAACTTCGGCGAAGCAAAGAATAGCTGGCTTACCGGTACTGCTGCATGGACCTTTCTTGATGTATCCCAGTATATCCTAGGTATCCGTCCGGATTATGATGGTCTTGTAATTGACCCATGTATTCCATCTACTTTATCCGGCTTTACCGCAAAACGTGATTTCCGTGGTGTAACTTATCACATTCAGGTAAAGAATCCAACTGGCGTACAGAAAGGTGTCAAGGTTCTTACTGTAGATGGTGTTATTGCTGATGGCAATATGATTCCATTTGATCCGTCTAAGAAAGAAGTTACTGTTGAAGTAATTATGGGTTAAGCAAAATACCCCCCTTTATTTATCTTATATAAAATCAATCCATGATTCAAAAGAAGGGCGTATGAAAAAACTTTCTTTTTTTCATACGCCCTTCTTCTATATACTTCTTTTATAACCTGCTGCTCTTACAATTCACAGGTGTTAACGGTTCTTGGGAACGGAATGACATCACGGATGTTTGCCATACCGGTAAGATACATGACGCATCTTTCAAATCCAAGTCCGAAGCCTGCATGTCTTGCAGAACCATATTTACGTAAATCAAGATAGAAGCTGTAATCTTCCTCTTTTAATCCAAGTTCATGGATTCTTTCTAATAATTTATTGTAGTCATCCTCTCTCTGGCTTCCTCCGATAATTTCTCCGATTCCTGGCACCAGACAGTCAACTGCTGCAACTGTCTTGCCATCTTCATTGAGTTTCATATAGAAGGCTTTGATTTCCTTTGGATAATCTGTTACGAATACCGGTCTCTTGAAAACCTGCTCGGTTAAGAAACGCTCATGCTCGGTCTGAAGGTCACAGCCCCAGGATACCTTGTAATCAAATTTATCATTATTCTTCTCCAGAAGTTCAATAGCTTCTGTATAAGTCACTCTTGCGAAATCGGAATGTAATACATTATTCAGCCGCTCAATCAGTCCCTTGTCTACGAAGGAATTAAAGAACTGCATTTCTTCCGGTGCATGTTCCATAACATAGGAAATGATATATTTTAACATACTCTCTGCCAGTACCATGTCATCTTCCAGATCTGCAAATGCGATTTCCGGCTCAATCATCCAGAACTCTGCAGCATGTCTTGTAGTATTGGAATTCTCCGCCCTGAAGGTTGGTCCAAAGGTATAAATATTTTTGAACGCCAGTGCAAAGGTCTCTCCGTTTAACTGTCCACTTACGGTAAGATTGGTTGGTTTTCCAAAGAAATCCTGTGTATAATCAATGCTTCCGTCTTCCTTGTGTGGAATGTTATTCAAGTCCATGGTAGTAACCTGGAACATTTCCCCGGCACCCTCACAGTCACTTCCGGTAATCAGCGGAGTGTGTACATAGACAAAGTCCCTCTCCTGGAAGAACTTATGAATTGCATATGCAATCAGGGAACGCACACGGAATACTGCCTCAAAGGTATTGGTACGTGGTCTTAAATGTGAAATGGTTCTTAAATATTCGAAGCTGTGGCGTTTCTTCTGTAACGGATAATCCGGTGCAGATGCGCCTTCAATTATGATTTCCTCTGCCTGAATTTCAAATGGCTGCTTTGCTTCCGGTGTAGCTTCCAGCACTCCGGTAACAACAATAGCTGCGCCAACATTAATTTTGGTAAGCTCCTGAAAATTCTCCAGTCCGTCTGCATATACTACCTGCAGTGGTTCAAAAAAAGTTCCGTCATTTACTACGATAAATCCGAAGTTTTTAGAATTACGGTTACTTCTTACCCAGCCTCCGACGGTAATTTTCTTACCTACATAATCTTCCTGATGGTGAAATAAATCTCTGATGTCAACAAGTTCCATTTTTCTATCCCCCTTAGATAAAAAATTTTCTAATCCTTTTTAGTTTTCTGTATTTAATTCAGTATCTGTAACATTTTCTGTTCCTGCCTCATCTTCAACAGTTGCACTGTCAACTACTTTCTGAAGTGCCAGATTGCATACATATACTTTCTTTAAATATTCTTTTCCGCTGTCTGCGCTCAATCCATATGATTTGTATAATGTGGATTCATCGCTGTAGCTGTAATTGCTCATAAGATTTCCAACGTAGCTGTCAAAGCCATCCTGGTCAAACTCAATGCCTTCCTTTTCTGCAATTGCCTCTAAAATCATCTGTGTCTTAAGATCTGATGTCACTTCGTCAGTTACATTGCTTACAAATTCATCATAATCCTGATTTGCTGTATTTTCCACATAATCCTTAAGGCTGCTTCCATCGCTACAGTAATAGGATTCATACTGTGCCATTACCTCTTCCATACGGGCATCCAGAAGTCCATCCGGAATTTCCTTTACGGTACATACCTCTCCTAACTTGTCCATTACTGCAGAACGGATTGCAGATTTCTTGGAGGATTCCTTAGAAGATTCCATATAATTGCGTGCATCTGCCTTCATCTCATCTACCGTATCATAGCCAAGGCTGGCCTTAGCATTGACATATGCCACATATTCATCTGTCATATTGTCATAAGTAATATCCTGTTTCTCAACAATTTTATTGATGGTTACATTAAACACAACCGCCTGTCCTGCCAGGTCTGTATTTTGATAGCTTTCCGGGAATGTAAGATTCAAGGTTACTTTATCCCCTACTTTTGCACCAATCAGTCCTTCTTCGAAGCCGTCAATAAACGTATTGCTTCCAATCTCTAAGACCGTATCTGTTGCAGTTCCACCGCTGAATGCCACACCATCTTTTAATCCTTCATAATCGATATTGACAGCATCTCCATCCTCTACCACCGTTTTATCCGTATCTACATAGTATGGATAGTTGGTAATTACGCTATTCTCAATAAAAGTCTTCACATCATCATCACTTACGGAATAATCGTCTGTCAAAGCTACTGACAATCCCATATAATCGCCCAGTTCCACATAATCAAGCGGGTCAAAATCAATTGCCGCACTGGATACCACTTCTGTGCTCTCTGTATTCTCTACCGATTCACTTTTCTTGTCTTTTCCACAGCCAGTTACTGAAAATGCCAGTGTCAGGCATAACAATACTGCTACTATTTTCTTCTTCATATTTATTTCCCTTCTGTCTTTCATTCAAAGGCTGGATTTTTCCAGTCAGTCATACTTTCTAAAGATACCACATTTTCACCGAAAATAAAAGCATTTCATAGAATTTTTCGCATTTGCAGGTTGTCAATCCTGCCAATCAATGATACAATCATACTTGGATTTTACTTAAGGAGGTTTTCATCGTGCCAAAATTTGCGATTGTATTATTAACAATACTGATTATTATGATTATTGCCCTGATTGTTCTTTATTTTGTGGGCAAACGAGCTCAGAAAAAGAAAGAAGAACAGGATGCCCAGATTGCAGCAGCAGCACAGACCATTTCCATGCTGATTATCGATAAGAAGAAGATGCGGCTTAAAGATTCCGGTCTTCCGGCAAATGTCATTGCCCAGACTCCGAAAATGCTCCGCCGTTCCAAACTTCCAATCGTCAAAGCAAAGGTTGGTCCAAAGGTTATGACTTTAATCTGTGACGGACAGATTTTTGATTCCGTTCCGGTTAAGAAGGAAGTAAAAGCCACTGTCAGCGGGCTTTACATTACCGCAGTAAAAGGAATGCGTGGTCCTATCGAAGCACCTGCCAAAAAGAAAAAAGGCTTTATGGCAAAATTAAAAGAAAAAGCTGGTAAATAAAATAAAAATAGAGCTGGGTTTTCACCCAGCTCTATTTTTATACATCCAGCTACGCAAGACTGAATCCGCCTTTTTCTTTTGATGCAATCTTCATCTTAATGGTACAGTCTGCCAGATGCTCATAGTTTACCTCCAATGCATAATCTATCTGCACATCAATACAATGTTCTGTCTCTTCCACTTTAATATCCTTTGCATCAATTCCAACCAGAAGATTTCCAAATGGCGTTCCATAATAAGACATATTTTTCCGGTTCTTTTCAAAGACCATGTGTACATTGGAAACTCCTTTTTTTGTAATATCAATACAGTTTTGCTGCATCTTGATTATATTCTTTGTGCTTCCTTCAAAACCTTCATTTACTTCTTCATACAGCACATAATGTTTTCCGTTTTTCTGGTAATAATCCCCTACTGTAATCACTTCAACCGGCTCTGCTTCTCCTTCTGCCGGCATCTGTAATCCGCTGATTGATACAATTACATCTTTTGTCATCTAATCCGCTCCTTCTATAGAAATCCAGGTCAGTATAGCACTATTTATCCCAGAAATCCAGCCATTTCCATGAAATCTTATAATTCTTCTCTTCCATCAGAGACTGATATTCCGTCTCACTTAAGGTATCCTTCAATACCTTTTCTGATTTACCATCCACAACCTCATAGACACTTCCTTCAAAGCACATATTCGGATACATGACACACCACCAGTTATGTCCCATGCCTGCTCCGATAATCACTTCCAGTGCCTGATAAGTTCCCGCCGGGAACGTATAACTGCCATAGGTCTTTACCGGGAACTCCACGGAAGATAATTTCACCTCTACCGGATAATCATAGCCCTCCTGCCGGATGACTTCTTTTGCAATATGTATAATTTCCGGGAAGTGTTCTCTTGCAATCCGGCTGCTTTCTTCGGCTGTCTTAGCATCCTGCAAAAGTTCTCCCATTTCTTTTCCAACAGCATCCCGCACCTTAAGTTTCAGTGCCTGATCTGCTTCCCCATCACTATTTGCCCGGACATGGAAACGCAGAATCTTTTCTGCAATGTCCTCCTGCATTCTTCGCCCCTCATAAGCCTTTTTCGCACTGCCTGCCGTAAATACCAACAGTAATAACAGCATGCCATAGAACAACGCCCTTTTTAAATACAATTTTTTTCGGTTATATTCTTTCATGGTAAAACTCCTTTTCATGTTTCTGATTTCTTATTTCTGCTTTTCCTTGCTACGCTTTCTTTCGCCATACCATTCTGACTTTCTATCTGGAATATAACCGAAAAAAATTTTTTTATACATTTTGATAACTTTTTGGGGACACGGTTGAACTTGCGACCAGAACCAGACATCTTACAAAGATGTTTCCAATGTTACCAGTGTAACCGGGTGTCTAACATCCTACGGAGATGTCACCAGTGTGACATCCCAATGATATTCCACTGTCAGGTTTTTCCGGTAACTGCTCCAATCCTTCTGATATTGCAAATAAATATCCCTTGCATATGCCCCTAATTTATAATAACTGTTTGTTCCATCTGCATTCTGATTCTGTTGCAATTTTTCTGTCATGGCATCCATCTTTTCTTCCAAAGTCTGCTCTATTTCTGCTTCCACTTCCAGCAGTGCATTTTTATCCTGACTGTCTGTATGAAGGTCTTCCAATTTTTCATCCCTGTGCTTTGTTTTCTGCAGCAGTTTCCTGTTGCCCTGATACTTTCCATCCGCCTTTATTGTAACGGTTTCCGTCACCTGGCCATTCTGCTCCGTAAAAGCATAGCTGCAGCATAAATTACTAAGTGTTACACTTTCTGCATCTTCAAGTGAAATGCTGTAGCTTTTCATCTTCTGCTCTGAGAGCAAAGCCAGTTCTCCCATTTCCCGGTCCACTTTGCCTGCTGCCATCCTGCCCTGCATCAGATAATATTTTTCCAGTATCATTTTATCTTCTGCACAGTTAATATAGGGAATCCACAGATTTTCGTTCTCATTTTCCCATATCCGGAACAGGCTGCCCAGGGTAACTGCCTCACTGTCCTTAAAACGTTCATCCGAGGCAATTCTTTCATTCAGATAAGTTCCTACCGGCTCTTTTAAAACTGTATCCATCTCCATCACCTGATCCGGTTCATCCTCCGTAACAAAAAGCAGCGTATTCCTCGAAAAAAGATTTTCCTCTTCCAGATACCCAAGAAATGCCCCCAGCCGCTTTTCATCCTCTAAAAGCGACCGGTTTAGAATCAATGCCTTTAAATGGTTATAATCCATCTCTCCAGGATTTTCCCCATCTGCATGCAAAAACAACTCCATGCAGTCTTTTCCTTCCGCCAGAAGTACCGATGTATTCTCTTTTTCGCTTTTCTCATCTGCCACATCCTTAAGCTGCTCAAAGCCAAATGCCATCTGATAGTTCTCCTTTGTCAAAGTCACCTCTGCTGCCAATGGAAAATTCCGTTCTTCCAACTCTGTATTTCCACAGCCGCCAAGGCATAAGACTGCCAAAAATATCATGGAAACAATTGTCACGATTCTATTTTTCATACTGCTGCTCCTTTCCACCATTTTTTCCGCTATCCTTTTTCACTATCCCTTTTCACTTCCCTTTTCCCGGCATTTACTTATCTCTCCAATGCACAGCGGAAGAATTACCGTCAACGGAAGAAATGCAATTGCCTGAATCCATATAAACATTATTTTCCACTCCGGTAGCCGGTAAAAAAGTAATGTGACTGCAAATGTAAGAACCATTACAATTGGTATTATCAATTTTTCTATACTTTTCGTATCGGCTTTTCCCTGAATCGCTTCATTTTTCCCATCCGCTTTTTGGTGCCCTTCCTTTTGCCATACAGCTTTCAGCAAATCCGAGGCATAAAACATCCCGGTATTGATAAATGCGTAAATTGTAAAGAACCAGATTGCTACCATAAAGGCATCCTGCCGTTCGAAGAAACCGCCCGGCAGTTTTATCATGCTCATTAATGTAATTGCCGGATATTTCATTTTCGGCAGCATGCCACTGCCAAAGATGCCAAGCGTAATCAGATAGATTGCAGCATTAAAAATCACTGTAACACAAAGGCTTTTCCGGCATGTTCGTCCTACACGGACATTTTCTGCAAGATAGGGCTGTAAAAACAAAACAAATGCCATTGTGCCATACAGAAGCACAACTGCCGCTGTCCCTTTAACAAAGTTTCCCCAGGAATGTACCATTACCGGAGTCCAGTAAATCGTATTGACATCCTTTGTTGCCAGAAGCAGCATTAAAATAAGTGGAAGAAATACAAACCAGAACAGGATTTCATACACCCGGGCACGCCCTTCGATGCCCTGCCAGATTCCATAGCCACATAAAAGCATTAGTAAAACTGCTGCCAGCACAAATGAACTGTCCTTTAACAATTCACTCACCATCAGGTCACTTAAAAGAAATAAGCCATAGCCCGCCAGCAGAATCCCCTCGACTGTATAGACTACCAGTACAAAAATGCGAATAAAACCATTTCCTTGCTTCTTTAAAATCTCCGGATAACTTTTCCCGATATTACTGATATTGCTGGTGTTACTGCCATTTCTGGTATTACTGTTTTTCCGCTTTTCCTGTAGCAGCTCTGGAAGAAAGGTAAATAGATACACCGGCACTGCTCCCAGCAATATCGCAAATACGCCGTCTGTCCCAAGCATTTTTCCTAACAGTCCGGGAAGCAGCAACGTACTGATTCCGCACATATCAAAAATCAGGAGCCTTGCCATCTGCCTCTCTGATATTTTCTGATTTTCTGAAAACATAATTACTTTTTCCTCCTAAGCCGCAGACGATTGTGGCGTCTCGCAAAAACCGGTCTGTGCCGCAGTTGATACAACGGCAGACGCAGCAGACTGTCCCGCTCATCCTGATAATCCGTTACATCTGCGCCTACAAAGGGCATCAGATATGGAATGCCAAAACTCTTAAGATGCGACAGATGAATGAGTACCGCAAGTAAAGCCATCAAAAAGCCGAAAAAGCCCAGCCACGCACACATGGCAATAAAGAAAAATTTCAAGATGCGAAATGCTGTTGCAAATTCTTCATTGGGTACCGCAAAGGAACACAGTGCTGTAAATGCCACCACAATTACCACGATAGGACTGACCAGATTTGCTTCCACCGCCGCCTGTCCGATAATCAGCCCACCGACAATTCCTATGGTATTCCCCATAGCTCCCGGAAGGCGTACGCCTGCTTCCCGCAACAGTTCAAAGGATAATTCCATCAAAAGCACCTCTACCACCCCGGGAAACGGCACTCCTTGTCTTGCTGCAGCAAAGGATAACAGCAATTTCGTCGGCAGTATCTGTGTATGAAAATTACAGACCGCAAGATACAGTCCCGGTAATGTCATGGCAAAAAAAGAAGCCAGAAAACGTAAAATTCTTCCCAATGATGCAATTTCCCAGCGGTTGTAATAGTCATCACTGGTCTGTATGAAGGAGTTATAATCCGTCGGCAAAATCAGTGCAATTGGTGAATTATCCGCAATCAGCACTACCCTTCCCTCTAAAATTGCCATAGCTGCCCGGTCCGGCCGCTGTGTGGTCTGAAACTGCGGAAATGGAGAATACCATTTTTCTTCTGTAAGCTGTTCAATGATTCCACTGTCTAAGACTCCGTCAATTTCAAATCCGTCAAGCCGCTTTTCTACCTCCTCTAAAACTCCGGGATAAATCAAATCCTCCATATACATCAAATCCACATTGGTCTTACTGCGCAGCCCTATCTTTTTCTCTTTTACCTTTACTTTCGGAGAACGAATCCTTTTACGTACTAATGCCGTATTCGCTTTTACGGACTCGGTAAATCCTTCATTAGAGCCCCGGATTACCTTTTCTGAATTTACTTCTGAAATTCCCATAGAAGGGTATCCCTTATCCGGAATCTTTAACGCTTTATCATAGCCATCTATAAATAGAATGGTATCTCCGGTCAAAAGACCTGCTGCTGCATCCGAAAAAGTATCAAAGGGCGTAACATCCGATAAGCCAAGGGCATTCTGCGACAGCCGCTCATAGACTTCTTTTTCATTATAATGACACAATTCGTTTAAAAGCCTGCCAACGAGAGATTTCTCAAAAATTGCTCCACCACCGGTTACCTCTATGTATGCTGCCATACACGCAATCTGCTGCTTCTGTCCAATCTTCATGGTTCGCATTTTAATATCCGCACACCCGGAAAATATCTTCTGAAAACGTGCAGCATTTTCCTGCAAACTGGTTGTAATTTCATCATTGTATTCTGCATTACGTTCTGTTGTATGTTCTGCGGTGTGTCCTGCGATATGCTTTGCAGTGTGCCCTGCGATTTTTTCTTCTTTCTGCTGCATAAATCAACTCCTTGGCATAATTTTTATAGTATCGGATGTCCGCCAGCTCTGCATATAAGCATGCGATTTTCCAGTCACCTGTGCATATGCAAAAAGGACAGACCCTGTGCGGTCTGTCCTTAGTGTTTCCGTATTTTGCTTTTTTATTCCTGTTTCTTTATGCTATTGGTCTTGTTCCTGCTGACGGATCATATCTTTGACTGCTTCTGCCTGATTCTTCACATGCTCCCGCATGGTTTCTGAAGCACGAGACTTGTCCTTCCTGCGAAGACTCTCTGCAATATCCTTATGTTCCTTTAATAATCTCGGATAAATCGTCTCGTCCTTTAAATATTCTACACGATAACGATACATCTGCTCCCGCAGATTATTCAGCATGGATACCAGTTTTGCATTTCCGGTAGCATTATAAATTGCATCATGAAATGCTACATCTGCCTGTGCAATTTCTTTTACATCATCACTTTTTAAAGAATTTTCAAAATTCTGTCTTGCCTGTTCTAATGCATCAAACTGTTCATCTGTAATCTGTTCTGTTGCAAGCTGCACTGCCAGTTCATCTAAAGCTGCCCGGATCTGTAACACATCTTCCATGTCCTTTTCTGTCATGCGGGCAACCTCGGCTCCTCTTCTCGGTATGGTTACAGCAAGCCCCTCCTGCTCTAACATCCGGATGGCCTCACGAATCGGAGTCCGGCTGACTCCAAGCTTAGATGCCAGCTGCAGCTCCATCAGTCTTTCACCCGGTTTTAATTCTCCTTTTAATATGGCCTCACGAAGTGTATTAAATACAACATCTCGCAAAGGAAGATATGCATTCATATTTAATTCCAGATTATCTGTCATATATTAACCCTCCAACCCTTTTTTATAAAGGGCATGTTCTTATCTTCTATTATTATAAATATCTGTTACAAAGACCTGCCTTGCGAGCCCGCTCTGACGTACAATCGCTGCTGCCATTTTTGCCGTTTCCAATTCATCAAAAAGTCCAAATACTGTCGGGCCACTTCCACTCATCATGGCATTCAATGCACCATTTTCCCACATCAGTTCTTTTATCTTCTCTATCTCCGGATACTTTTTTGCAGTAACCGTTTCTAAAAGATTTCCCATACTACCTGCAATTGCCGGCAAATCCTTTGTGCGGATATTCTGTATTAAGGCATCAATGTCAGGATGCTGTGTATGCTCATCCAGCTTCAAATTCTCATAGACATATTTAGTAGATACACTGACCTGCGGTTTGGCAATCACTACCGGACACTTCACCATCGGTGGCAGTGAAGTTAATTTTTCTCCAATGCCTTCTGCCAAAGCTGTACCACGCATGATGCAATACGGTACGTCAGCCCCAATCTGAACGCCCAGCTCCATCAGTTCTTTCCGCTTTATTCCAAGATTGAATAATTCATTGATTCCATAAAGCACACCTGCGGCATCCGTGCTTCCACCTGCCATCCCGGCAGCAACAGGAATCCGCTTATTCAGCCGGATATCAATGCCTTCTTCAATCTGATATTTTTCTTTCATAAGTCTCGCTGCCCGGTAAGCCAGATTACTTTCATCTACCGGAAGAAATCCAAGATTTGTCTCTAAATGTATGCCAGACTCTATTTTCTTAAGATGAAGCTGGTCATATAAATGAATGGTCTGCATAACCATCTTTACTTCATGATACCCATCTTCTCTCCGACGTAATACGTCCAATCCAAGATTTATTTTTGCCAGTGCTTTTACTGCAAGTTCGTCCATTGTTTTTCTCCTGTATTTTGTATACATGATACAAATTTATGTTATCATTTTTTCTAAAAAAGGTCAATTCTTCCTCTTATATTTTGTCCCATTCTTACCGATAAAATATATGAATAAGACTAAGAATGGATACTTAGTAAGCATTTGACCAAGGAGGGTTAAGATTATGGCAATTAATTCTATTAACAATTATGTATCTGCTGCATCCACTGTTGCCACAGATTCCAAAGTTTCTTCTAAGAAGACCAAATCTTCGAAGAATGACACCTCTACCGGTGTTATCTATGAAAAAGGCTCCAGTGACAAGAGCAGTTCTTCCCAAAAGACACAGAACTCTGCTCTCATTGCAAAGATGAAAGCTGATTCTGACAGCCGTATTTCACAGCTTCGCGGAATTGTAGAACAGATGATGAGCAAACAGGGCGCAGCCATTGGCAAAGCCGATGATATGTGGTCTTTCCTTGCAGGCGGTAACTTCACCGTTTCTGCTGATGTAAAGGCTCAGGCACAGGCTGATATTGCAGAAGACGGATACTGGGGTGTAAACCAGACCTCTGACCGTATTTTAGATTTTGCAAAAGCATTATCCGGTAATGATAAGTCCAAAGCCCAGGAATTAGCAGATGCTTTTAAAAAGGGCTTCGATCAGGCTACCAAAGCCTGGGGTGGAAAGCTTCCTGATATTTCCCAGCAGACCTATGATAAAGTATTAGAAAAATTCGATAGCTGGATGAATGGAGAAGACGATTAAATCATTTTTAAGCCACTTGCAACTACGAGAAACACGCTTTGCGAGTTTCTCGCGTAAAAAAGAAGCTGCCGGTTTTGGCAGCTTCTTTTATTTTGCTTTATCCGCTCTATCTTTTTCTTCCCGCAAAAGCTCCGCTTCCTGTGCTGCCTTTGCCTCTAGAATTGCTTCGTTCAAGGATAACATCTTTGCATCCAGCATAGAAACAATTTCCGCACACTCCCGTAAATCTTTACTGATATATTCCGGTGCATTTCCTTCGAATTTGTAATAAATCTTATGTTCAAGACTCGCCCAGAAATCCATGGCAATGGTCCGTATCTGAATCTCAACCTTTGTATCCACTACACGGTCTGATAAGAAAATCGGCACCGTAACTAACATATGATAACTCTTATAGCCGCTTTCCTTCGGATGCCTGATATAATCCTTTACCGATACCACGGTAAGGTCATTCTGTTTTCCAATCATCTCTGCCATACGATAAATATCAGAAGTAAAGGAACATACAATACGGATTCCTGCAATGTCATTTACATAATTGACCATATTATCAATGGTGCTCTCGTAACCATATCGTTTCAGCTTCTTTACGATACTCTCCGGCGTCTTAATCCGCCGCTTTATATATTCTATCGGATTGTACTGATGTACATGCTGAAATTCATCATTCAATATTTCAAGCTTGGTTCCAACTTCTTTTAATGCAGAATTATAAAGAAAGATTATGGTATTCCAACCATCTACACCTTCTGTCACTTCAATTGGTGATTCCATTTTCTACTCCTCCATGCATCTACTGCGGAAAATAACCTTTTTATATTTTCGAAATTTTCCTCGTAAGTTATAATATATGCAAGAACAATCTAACTTTAGTATAGCACATCTTTGTATAATATGCTTGTTATTAGTTAAATTTTTATCAATTTTTAATAATTATGCACAAGAGGTATTGCTTTTGTTTTCTTATGGTATAACTTTTATCTATATTTTCTTAAATCTTTCTTATAAATCAAGCTTCAAATCATTTTCTTTGATCCAGCCAATCTTACGGAAGAACAGACCGAATGCCCAGGTTAAAACACCCGGTAAAATGAAGCATACTAACAGCATTCCAATCCAGTCCATTGGTGTAATGGCTGCCTTGGTGCCGGATGCAATATCATTAATCCAGCCGGTATAAATACCAATCTGACCAACCAATCCACAGGTTCCCATTCCGGATGCTACAGCTGCACCGTTCATCTGAAGATGGAATACGCAGGTTGCTATTGGGCCTGTTATGGCGGAGCTTAAAATTGCCGGAAGCCAGATTCTTGGATTCCGCACGATATTTCCCATCTGTAACATGGAAGTTCCGATTCCCTGTGCGAAAAGTCCACCCCATTTATTTTCCCGGAAGCTCAGTACTGCAAAACCTACCATGTTGGCACAGCATCCTGCTACTGCAGCTCCTCCTGCCAGTCCGTCTAAGGAGAGGGCGATACAGATGGCAGCGCTGCTGATGGGAAGGGTCAGGGCAATGCCGATAAGAGCTGACACCAGGATCCCCATAATGAAGGGCTGCATTTCCGTGGCTGTCTTTACCAGATTTCCGAACCAGTTCATGAACCCGGCCACGCCTGGTCCCACGAACTGGGCCACCAGCACACCGGAGATAATGGTGATGCCGGGCGTTACGATGATATCAAGACGTGTTTCCTTGGATACAATCTTGCCCAGTTCAGCCGCCACAATGGTGGCGACCAGGGCGCCCACAGGACCTCCCAGGGCATTGCCCGCGATGCCTACCGTGGCAGCGGAAAACAGCACCAGCTGAGGTGCCTTTAAGGCGTGGGCAATGGCGATGCCCAGGGCTGCGCCGGTAGCGCTTTTGGCATAGTCGGCAATGACATTGAAAATTTCTATCTGGAACTGCTGGCCCAGGGTACCGAAGATGGTGCCGATGAGAAGGGAAGCAAACAGGCCGAAGGCCATGGCTCCCAAGGCATCAATCAGATAGGTCTGGACGGTGATGCTGACATTTTTCCGTTTAAGGAAATCCTTGATACTGGCTGCTGACATAATAGATTCTCCCTTTTTTCTGCTGCCGGAGCCAAAATCACAGGGAAATCCTGCAGATGTCGGTTCCAGGCAAGGTTTGCTAGGGATTTTATCACATATTTATAAAAATGCAAGGTTTTTGACTAAAATCGCATTTTTTGTTAAAATATTAACAGATTGCAAAATAATACTGTGTGGGATATAATGGTATGAACAGGGGATATTAACCTGGAAATGAGGT
>OHQM01000557.1_pt1 | contig 19471 bp, 26 predicted proteins | sample 1577941 | NCBI WGS metagenome assembly OHQM01 (sample SAMEA3879604, study PRJEB24766) | human gut metagenome | biome: human-associated habitat; feature: feces | place: USA | collected 1985/1987
CTGTGGTCTCTATGTATCAGGCTGGGTTTATTTCAGCTGAAACAGCAGTGAACGAACTGAACGCTAGAGAGATCTATGAGACCAAGCTCAAGGCTGAAGAGGCGTTGTTAGGCTCTGATCTTGATACTGGGGATTTGCTGGAGGGCAAGGATGCCTATTCAAGTCGCGGGTTCACCCCGGCGGGGACGACCCAACAGACCAATCCGAGCTAGTGGAGTAGGCGGCTCTGTACGGCAAGCTCGTCAGTTATACGCTGAGTTGCAGAAGCTCGTTGGGCCTATGGTTGATGATCTCATGAGCATGGTTCCATGGCTTGAGTCAAGACCCGGCCCGGCGGCAGCCGCTTATGCGCTTCAAAGCAACAAAGAGAAATGGAGACGAGTCTTAGGGCCTTCCATACGAGGCATAGCCGGACGTTGGGTTCATGCTGTTTCAGAGCGTGACAGACTGAAGCTCCAAGCGAGCTTGGCTAAAGCTCTTGGGGTGCCTTTCGTTTCCATCTTTGACAATGACGCTATAAGGGAGACCGCTGAGCTAATGGGAGCTCAAGCTGTTCACCTCATCACCACCGTTCCTGAGATCTATTACGATAAGATCCAGGAAGCCGTGATGAAGACATACCAGCAAGAGCGATTGCCTGAAGGCCGCGGTCTTATTGCTGAGATCCAAGAGCTTACGAAAATAACGTATGAGCGAGCCAAGCTGATAGCAGTAGACCAGACCAACAAAATGCACGGCATGGTCACTCAGACGCGCCAAACGTCAATCGGAATAGAAGAGTACTACTGGCAAACGGCAAGGGATCAGCGAGTCGTTGGCGACCCTACTGGTCTGTATCCGAAGCCGACCAAACTGCATGGAAATCATTACATTCGTCAGGGCAAGATCTTTCGTTGGGACGAGCCTCCAGACGATGGACATCCGGGCTGGCCTATACGGTGTAGGTGCCATGCCAATCCCAAGATTGACTATAGCAAGTTGAAACTGCAATGAAAAGAGTAGCCTTCTCCAACGCCTTTAATGCTGACTTCAAAGAAGAAAAGCATAAAAGAGACAAAGACGGAAAGTTCTCCAAGTCCGGTTCCGGAGGGAGCAGCTCAAAGTTGAAAGGCGGAGCTTCGTCTAAGAAGGAAGCCAAGACGGAGCCTTCTAAGGCCATTCCGCCCATGAGCAACGACGTTTCATTGGATCACATCAACAGCCTGATGGAATATACTGGCAACTCCTTTTCAGTCAACGACGGACTGCGAAAAGGTAAGCTCAGTGAAAAGGACAAGAAGGTAGCAAGGCACTTGGACGAGGTAATTGCCTCTTCCAAACCTACCACGGCAGATACTACGGTTTACCGGGGCATCTCTGCAGATTCTGATTTTGCCAAGAAGTTGGCGTCAGCTAAGGTAGGGGACACGTTCAACGATAAGGCGTTCATGTCCACCAGTGTTGATAAGAACAAGGCTAAAGAGTACGCACAAGACGCCGCTAACGGAGAACCTAAGAAGGGCGGCGTGGTATTGGAGATTAATGTTCCTAAGGGAACCAAGACCGCTAATCTGTCTGGTGAGGCGGACATAAACTCCAACAATGAAGTTATCTTGGGTCGGGATTCGAATATCAAGGTCTCTTCGGTGACCAAGAAGGGAGGAGAGACGTATGTCACGGTTGATCTTGTAAAGACTCAACCTGCTCCCAAAAGCGAACCCAAGGGATCTCCTCCCGAACCCGTGAGTAAGGTATACCGCAAGCAAGTTGAAACGCTGATTAAGTCAGACGCTAAAGAAGCGAAGACATTGGAATCCTTGTACTCAAAGCTCTTGTCTGCCAAAACTGCTGAAGAGCAGTCTAAGCTCAAGGGTGAAGTGAACAAGGTTGTTAAGAAAATAAAAGGACTCAACATACGTCCACTCAACTTGCGAGGCTAACGTCATGCGGTATTCTAACAGATATAAGTTCCAGAACTGGAGAATCGACTCCGACGGCATGCTTAGGGTTACGGCCAGAGTTTTGGCTGATGGGGTATTTCCCTATCTTAAAGCCGAATCGCCTGATGATGCCAAGGAGAACGCTGAAGGGCTCGTAGGGCAGTACATCCCAGTAAAAGAGTTTACTGATGAAGCTCTCCAGTCATTGGAAGGCAAGCCTGTTATCGTCGAAGATCATGTGTGGAGAACACCTGAGAACACGACTAAAGACGGGCTTACCGTTGGTTCGGTAGCAGGGACTCCCCGAGTCGAAGGCGGCTACGTTGTCACTGACCTTCTCATCACCGACAAGGAAGCGATTGAGAAGATCAAGAGTGGCGATCTGGTTGAAATTTCGTCTGCCTACGACGGGGATTGTTATTCCAAGGAAGGGGTTTACAAGGGCAAGCCTTTTGGGGCAGTCCAGACCAATCTGAGGTTTAACCATGTTCTCTTGCTCCCTGAAGGTGCAGGTCGGTGCGGACCAAACGTCCGTATTGTTAATCATAAACAAACAAAGGAGAAGGGAATGAAAGTCCTTCAGAGACAGTACGGAAACCGTCGTGTCGACTACAAGTTCAATAACGAGGACGACGCGGCCGAAGCTGAAAAGATGGTTGAAGATCAGAAGACCTTCAACGCTGATGCGCTCGCGGAAGCGGTGGAAAAAGCCCAAAGCATCAAGGCTCAGTTGGACGACCTCCAGAGCCAGTACGATGCGGCAATGGCGACCATCGAGGAGCAGAAGGCCACTATCGACGACCTTATGAGCGCGGAAACCCAGGAAGCTATGGCACAGGAAGCCGCCGCTCAGACTGAAGCCGAAGACGCCATTCTCGACGACGCTATCGAAAACGAAGTGATCGAAGAGAAGGAAAAGGAAGAAGTCAAGAACGAGTGCGCTAAAGCGAAGACCTTCGCCAACCGCCGCAAGATCATCGTGCAGAACGCCATGAGTGTCCCTGCCGAAGATCTCTCCAAGTGGACTCAGGACGCCATTGATGGAGCGTTCGAATCCCTTGCTCGTCAGGCTGAAATCCGGCAGAAGCGCGCCAATAAGCGTGTCATGGGCGGGGCTTCCGCTCAGATCAACAACAGCAAAGCGCAGGGCTCTCTGGACAGAATTCTCCGTCCCATGCGCCTCAACAATGCTCGTCGCAAGAGCGAGAAGGAGTAAGCAATGGTTTACACTCCTCAGAGGGGCTTCGCTCAGTTCCAGTACTTTGATCAGCAAGCGACTGCTCTCGCGGGCATGCTCGCCAACGCCTCGGACATCAATCTGGTTGACAGCGCGTTTGTCGGCCCTGTTGACGCTACTGTTGGTCTTACGGCTGGCATCGGCGTCATGGTGAATCCCACCGTTCGCAGCAACCGTCCCGGCCTCAACTATGACATTGTGATGCCTCCGGACAGCGCCGCTACCGACGAGTCCTTCGCGGGCATCGTGGTTCGCAACCAGTTCATGCGCACTAACTCCAATGGTGAAGCTTGCTACTTCTTTGAAGACATGGCGAACTACGCTCGTCGTGACCGCGCCGGGGCTCGCGTTTGGGTTCAGCTTGCGCAGGGTTCCACTGTGTTTGGTGGCCCGGTATACTGGATCGTTCGCGATACCAAAAATGCTGGCCTGAAAATTGGCGCGTTCTCTGCCGCTCCCATCACTGGCACGGCTACGCCTACCCCCGGCTCTTTGAATGGTGGCACCCTGTCTGTGAATGACATTAAGGCCGTCACCAACGGTGGCTTTGACATCACTGTTGCCAGCACGCCCTACAAGGTTGCGGCTCTGAACTTCAGCTCGGTCAATACCGTGAGCGACGTTGCCACCATCCTTCAGACCGCTATCACCACGGCCTCTGTGCCTGTCACCGTCAAAGCGGTCGGCAACGGCGTTGTGCTTACCACGACCGCCACTGGCGCATCCGCCACCATCACGTTCGCGTCTGCTCCTACGACTGAGGATACCGCGGACGCTTCGGCTACCCTTGGTCTCACCTCCGCCTCCGGAGCCACTGTTACGGCGGGCTCGGCTGGCGCCAGCGAAGACACTGTGCTTCTTACCGGAGCGCGTTTCCTCGGGACGTTCACCGCAGGAGAAGCTCCCTGCAACAACATCGCTCTCGTTGAGCTTCTCTAAGGAGATGAAGAATGAGCCTGAAAAGATTCAATAACGCTGCCCCTACCAGCGGCGCGGCGTGCAACGTCACTGCCGCTGACATTGCGTTTGAGCTGACCACCCAACTGGACAGCCAGTTCTATGACGTCTTGTATCCTGACCGTGAATGGTACAACATCGTTCTCGAAGAGCAGATCTACAGCGACATCAATCCCGGCGCAACGTCCTATGCCTACATGAGCCGCAACCGCCACGGCGCGGCGGCCTTTATCGGCCACGGCCCGAACAACGACATCCCGATGGTCGGTCAGTCCATGGGTGCCGTTCAGGTGCCTATCGCCTATGCCGCTGTTGGCGCGGAAGTTACCAACGAAGATGCCCGCCAGTACAGCTTCGGCGTGAACGGCAATCTGGCTCAGGATCTTGGTGGTGCCATGCGCGAAGCGTGTGACAACCTGATGGAACTGAGCATCATCTTCGGTACTCCCGACCTTGGCTTCAACGGCTGGATAAACTATCCCGGCCTTACGGTCATGACTCCGGAAGCTTCTTCCGCTGTCCCGGCCTCTACTAAATGGGAAGACAAGAACGGCGTTGAAATCGTTCGCGATATCAACTCTGCCCTGAACTTCTTGTGGCAGAACAGCCGCACGATCTTCAAGCCGACCACCATCTTCCTTCCCCTGAAGCAGTTCGCCCAGATCACCAACATGCCTATGGTTATCGGCGCGACGAGCGCCTCCAGCGGCACTGGCATCGCCGTCAACGTGATCGACTACGTTGTTACCAACAACGTTATGTATCGCGTGACCGGGCGGGAATTGGAAATCATTCCCTCTCGTTACCTTGAAGGCGCGGGCGCGGGCGGTTCTGACCGCATGGTCATCATGGATCGCCGCAAGGAGAACCAGATCCTGCCCTTCCCCCTGCCCTATCAGCTCAGCGAGCCTCAGCCGAAGCCTCTCGCTGTTGCATGGTACGCCGAAAACAAGTTCGGCTCCTACCATGTTCGTCAGCAGGGCTCCATGGCTTACGTGGACGGTATCTAAAACATCAAGGGCTCCTAGGCGACTGGGAGCCCTTCTCCAAAGGAGACGCAATGATTATCGGCAATCGCTCTGAAACCCCTCGTACCATCTGCATCCGAGAAAAGCACTACCTGATCCCGCCTATGGGTTTTGTGACCCTTCCGGATGATAACAGCACGAACGAAGCTCTTGAAGCCCTCAAGAAGGTTGAAACCGTCAAGAAGCTGATGGACATGGGCGTGTTGGTGTTTGGGGAAAAGGTCAATCCTTATGCGGCACCTGCCAAGGTGAAAGGGCCTCAGCCCCCTGCTGAACTGCTCGCCGAACCCCAGAACGAAAAGGTTTCCAGAGGGAAGCCTAGAAAGACCAAGGAAACAATGCAGGTGTGATCATGAACTGTTCTAAGAAGCCTATCCCAATGGACGGGATGGTAACATGCGTTGACGGGGAGTTGACGTTTGTAGACGAAAAGTTCTTGGAGTTCTATCCGGAGTTTTCTCGTGTTCCGTCCATGTCAGTCAATACGTCGGGTACAACGAGTGTAGCTATTTTGCGTGAATGTTCGTTCGGCCCTATGTTCCAGTTGGCTGTAGGGCTTCTTACAGCGCATCGATTGACTACCTTGTATGACCTTGGTGAGGTGTATACCGAGGGAGGGATGAAGGATCAAAGCTCCTCTGAAGTAGGAACTAACATCTCAGCCGCCACTGGTTCTCTCTCCCAAGGTTCCGCTCCTCTGTCGTTGGTGATGGGAGACGATCCTTTCACCGTCGACTTAGCGGGAACTAAATACGGACTCCAATTGCTCGCGCTCATCAGCACTTGGATACCAGCCGCTGATATTGTTGGCGGCAGACCAATTGGTCGCTTCTTGTACTCATTGCAATGGCCTCCTGTGAACGCAGGGTACTGATATGAAAACGATCCTGAAGTTGAAACGACAGCCTGTCCAGACCATGGAAGCCCTCCGTAAGATCAAGTCTGCCTTAAAGTACGCGGACAAGAAGGAGGTTGCAGTGGGCTATCCCGTAGACGCTTCGGGACTTGGGGTTCCTGAACCCAACTATGACGATGAAGCCTCGATTATTGAAGTCGCGTTGAAGAACAACTACGGATTAGGTGTTCCCAGACGTGCATTCATGGACTTGGCTTCTCAATACATGAAAAAGACGTACAAAGAAGTAATGGAAGAGTTAGGGCCTAAACTTCTGAGCGGAGACGCGACGTTGGAAAAGGTTCTAGAGGTTGCCGGACTAGCTGCCGCTGAAGACGTACGAAAGGCCATTACGGAAGGCGAATGGCAACCTAACTCCAAGGCCACCATTGAGAGGAAGGGATCTGACGTTCCTCTCATCGACACGATGACGATGCATAATAGAGCAACTCACATGGTGAGGGATAAGTCATGACAGCGATACCTATGAATTTCGACAAGGTCACGCGAGCTTTCTCCAAAGTTGTTCAGGTTGTTCATTGTGTCGGAAAACACGTGGACGGGGTATGGAAAGAAGAGCAGATTGGAGAGCCCGAACCGCTGAGGGCAATCGTGTTAGCCCTTACTATAGAGCAGCTTGAATTCTATTCCGACGGAAACTCCTCGTCTGGCGGTATCTCCGTTACAACGGACAAGGAGCTGTTCTATTCTGATGTAAACGAGGAAGGACTGGAACACCGTCAAGATTACGTGCTGTACAAGGGGTTCAAGTTCAAGGTCAGGGGAACAGGGTTCATGATGGGGAATACCAATAAGCATATCTACCACTGCGTAAGGTACTTCACATGAGCGATGTTATTCAACTCACTCCTCAAATGGTCAATGTCCTTCTTAAGGACTACTTTGACTCGTTCTTTGGATGGGATCCTGAACCCAACAGAGTTCTTGTTGAAACTCAGGCAGGAACGAGACCGCCAAAGGGATTGTACATCACCCTGTGGTGGAGAAGTATCGAGGTCATGCGTCAGGATCCAGGCGGAACATTCTCATGTTCTCCTGATACTGGCCCGATTGAGAGCCTGATAAACCTTTCCCTGTGCGAAGTGCAGGTGACTTTTAGAGGGCCGAACGCGCTTGAAAGTGCGGTAAACGCTCGCTTGTCATTGGGCTCTTCAGCAAGGGCTTTTGATCTATGGAAGCTTCTTGGCTATTCGGGTACGAGTGGAATACAAGACCTGAGTGCTTATTACAATGGTGCAATTCAGCCTAGAAGCTACTTCAACTTTTATTTTTATGCCCTCTTCAACAGAGAGTATCCAGCAGACTACTTTGATAAATCGAAGTGGGATGTTAATGGCATTGAAATCACAATCCCTGGAGAGAAGCCGGTATGCCCGTAGTCAGTTGCGCTAAGACGAGTTTGCCTCGTTCCCTTGACGTTCCTGTGTCCCTGTCTCGTTCTGTCGCCGAAACTGCGACGGATATGACCATGATGTGCTTTGTTACTCCCGGTGTGGCCTTCCCTCCCGGTAACGACAGAGTGCAGTTCTTTTCCACCTTTGACGCTGTGCAAGGCGCGGTTCCCGAGAACTCTGAGGCCATATTCGCGGCTCAGGCGTTCTTCAACCGTTCCGACCGTCCTCAGACCATGTGCATCGGTCGCGTGTTTACAGCTCCGACCAACGGCGCTCTTGTGTCCGGCCCTATTACGCTGAGCAATCTTGCCAGCGTTCAGAACGGTGGTTTCACTATCAGCGTGGGCGACACCTCCTACACTGTCGCTAACCTGACCTTTGGCCTGAACCCGACAATGACTGACATGATCCGTCAGTTGAATACCCAGATGTCGGCTTTTGCTAACACTGTTGCCAACGCTGACGGTGAAAGCCTTACCATCACCACCAAAACCGTTGGTGATGGTTCTGACATAAGCTACGCTGGAACTCCGACTGAGTTTACTGATGTGAGCATGCTTCTCAAGCTCACTTCCGCTACGGGAGCGTCCATTGCGGAAGGACAGGCTTCCACTCCTGCTGAACTCACTTCTGGTGAGATCACCTTGGCAGATCTGTACAACGTAACGGACGGAGCCATGACCCTCGTCATGAACGGGGCAACGGTTAACCTGTATGGCCTCAACTTCGCCACCTATGGGAGCAGTCTGACTCTCAATGAAGTGGCTCAGATCCTTACGGCGGCTATCGGCTCCAACGGCCTTGTGGAAGTGAGCGGTCAGTCTATTGTGATCTCTACGAACCAGAAGGGCGAAGGCGTCACGATTGGCTACGCGTCCTCTGCTTCGTCTATCACCGACCTGTCCGCAATTCTGGCTCTTACCCAGAGCACGGCGGCTTCTCGTATCGATGGTTACACTCCGGGCGGCCTCGTTTCTGAAGTGGCTCTCATTCAGACCGCCGCTCGTTGCGCGGGTCGTAGCGTGTTCGCATGGACGTTGGATCGGCAGTATCGTGATACGCAGGATCAGAAGGATTTCGCTGACTGGGCAGAAGCTCAGGATCAGGCGTACTTCTCTGCCTGCACCAACAGCGTTCAGGCATACAATACTGCGGACACGACCAACATCGGGTTCTATGCCCACAACAAGGGGTACATCAAGACCTCGGTTATGTACCATAACAATCCGCAGGTGTATCCGGACGTGTCCTACGCGGCCTTGGCTCTGTCGGTCAACTACGCGCTGGAGAACTCCACGCTGACCATGAAGTTCAAGCAGCTCACCGGGATTGAAACTGTTCCGCTCACGGAAACTCAGCTTTCTTCCCTTAAGGCTCGCCGCATCAACACTTACGTGTCCATGGGCAACTCTTCCTCTGTCGTGCGTGAAGGCGTACAGTCGGCTGATTCGTGGTTCACGGACAGCCATGTGAACCTCTCCAACTACAAGGAAGAGCTTCAGGTTGAAGTGTTCAACGTGTTCATGCGCAACAAGAAGGTGAAGTACACCTCCGCCGGACAGGATCTTCTTGTTTCTGCCGCAGCGAAGATCAATAACCGTTACATTCGCAACGGCACTTTCGCTGATCGTGAAGAGGAAACGACCGATAACGAAACGGGTTACACGACTCTTCCGGCATGCACGATTACTCCGGCTCCGATCTACAGCGCAACGACTTCAGAGCGGGCAAATCGTGTTGCTCCCCCTATCGCTATTGTGGCGTATGAGGCCGGAGCCTTCCACTCCGTCGCCATTGACGTCACTGTTTACAACTAAGGAGAAGCAGGAATGCGTACCATTTATAATCAGGCTTCCACGAGTATCGTCGTGGACGGCAACCAGATCTACGACCTGTTTGAAGGTGCTACCATCACGTACACCTTTGACGGCGGCGAAGTCGCCAAAACGCAAGGCACTGACGGCGCGGGCATCAACATTGCCACCAATCAGGGCTCTACCCTTCAGTTCACACTGAAGGAAACTTCCCGCTCCATTGCCTTCCTGAACAACCTGCGCTTGCGGCAGGAGAACGGCGGCCTTGGTGTGACCGTTGTAGCCAGAACCGGAGCCAACATCCTGCTTACCATGACCAACGCCTATATCAGCCGTCCCGGTCAGCTTGCCACTGGCGACAAGCAGATGGCCGGATTGCAGTTCACCCTGACCACGGCTGAAGACGACATCACCAACCTGACTGTGGAGGGGTAAATGAGAGACCTCAAGTCGGGAATGGGTGAGTTCAAGGTGAACGGTAGAACGTATAAGTTCGACCTCCTGCCTCCCATGGAAGCAATTGACTTTGGGAGCCGTGTTCTTAAGGCCGCTGGCGGAGCCCTCGTCTCTATTTGCGGTGAAGGTGAAGTGCACTACGACGCCATTGCTAAGGCTCTCAGCGTCGTTGAAGCGTCGGAACTCAGTGCGCTCATGAAGGAAGCCCTCAAGCGTTCGTATACGCCTGAGCAGGAGCCCCTCAGCAACGAAGCTGTGTTCCATTCTTGGTTCAATCAAAACCCTCAAGACCTCTTTGTTGCGGGAGCGTTGGCTGTCTTTGAACAGGTGAGGGATTTTTTTCCCTCTGGGCTGAGTACAGCCGTACGAAACTCCACCCCGCAACGGTAGGTATAAGCGTCCCAGTACCTGACTCCCATCAGGACGTGATCCTAGTCAATCGGCTCCTTAGACATGGTCTTTGCACCTATAAGGAGCTCATTGACGGGACGCTGTCGTTGAAAGACGTTGTATTCTTGATGAAGTGTGCAGACTGGGAAGATTACGCCACGAGCTACGTAAGAGTAATGCAGGAAGGTTAGTATGGCTGTTGTAGACGAACTAGTCACAGTACTGAGTACTGTTCTCGGTGACGGAAGCGAGAAGGCAGTAGACACCTATAAAAAGGGTCTTGATGGCGTTGTTGCGACTGTCAAAGAGGCGACAAAGCGATTCGCAATGGCGGCTACTGGCCTTACTGCATTCGTAGCCGGGGCAGTCAACAGCGCGGCATCCATCCAGAAGGTATCTGAAACCACTGGCGTCAGCACTGACGCCCTCCAGGAATGGGCTTATGCTGCAAAGAGCGTAGGCGTCTCCGCGAGTGCCGTTGAAAGTGACCTCGCTAAAATGCAGAAGCAAGCCATGTGGACGGGTCGCTCACTTGAATCGTGGGCGGATACGTTCAAGGGCATGAGTGTTCCTCAGGCGAATATGTGGGGTGAGGCCATTGGCATCTCACCTGACACTGTTCGCCTCTTGCGCGAAGGCCGTGAAGGTATCGCGGCCTTGCGCAAGGAAGCCCATAGCGTGGGCGCAGTTATTTCTCCGGAAGACCTAAAGCGGGCGGCTCAGCTAAAGACAAGCGTTATGTCCCTCACGACTCAATTGCGAGCGTTTGGGACTACTATCGCTATCGGAACGCTTCCTATGATTGACAAACTGGTCACTTCCTTCAAGGAGTGGCTAAACGTCAACAAGGAATGGGTCGCAAGCAACATCACCAAGTTCCTTGAGAACCTTGGAAGGGTCTTCAATGAGCTCTGGGAAGACGGCAAGAAGCTCGTTGATTGGTTCAAGGAAACTCTCGGGCCTATTGGAGACTTCGGCAAGAAGTTGTGGGAGGCAACCGATTGGGCAAAGCTCCTTAAGGGTGCGCTAGTCCTGCTGGTGGCCTATTTTGCCCCCGCAATAGCCGCTTTTGGTTTAGCCGTAGGCGCAGTCATTGCCCTCAGTGCGGCCTTTGAAGACTTCATTGCCTTCTTGGAGGGCAAAGACTCCATCATTGGTCGTCTAGTAGACAGCTTTCAAGAAAAGTTCCCGAACTTGGCTAACCTGCTCAAGAACGTCGTAGTTGTGGCGTTTGAGTTGGTTACTAAGACCGCTGGAATTATGTGGGAACTGCTCCAGAACATTGCCAAGGGCATCGGCGGAGTCGTTGAAACCATCATTACCGGGGTAGACAAGGCCATTGGAGCCGCGAGGCAGTTGTTTGGACTTGAAGACCTGAATGAAGATAAGGATCAAGGGCCTCCGCCTACTCGACAATACAATTGGGACGGACAGCAACGCAACTACAATCCGTATGCCAAGTCCGTTCCTGAGTCTGAAGAGGACGTGCCTTCTATTATTCCTCCTACTGAAGAAAAGAAGGAAAAACCCGCATGGTGGGATACGCCTCAGCGCAACTACAATTCTTATTCGAAGTCGGCATCCTCTTCCGCTCCTAAGAACGTCAGTGCAAGGGTTCAGTTGGAAGAGGCGGGTAAGGAGTTGGCAAGAAATTCCACCGCTATGCAGCAGTCTTCCCCTTCTGATAAGGGGCCTGTTATCGTTCCTAAGACTGAGACTCGTCCTAGCGTCACAAACCGCAATCAAACGAATCAGTCTAACCTGAACGCCAACGTGAAAATTGAGGTAAGAGATTCTTCCGAGATCGGCCCTGCGCTCAAGAGCCTTGAAACAGCGTACCCTGATGCGCAGATTAACACTCCAGGAACCTATGGACCAAGCGTAGGATAGCATGATAGCAGACAACTATGAAGCCACTACCGTCTTCACCAACGAAGACACCGGGATTGTAAGACAAGGCTCTGTGGTGGCTGGCGTTTCTGTGTCTGTAAAAGAGGCGGAAAGTCACAGCTTCACCTCTCAAATGACCGATATACCCTTGGAATCAGGGGCGGTCGTGTCAGATCACGTTATCCTGCAGCCTGAACAGTTGTCCGTGTCCATTGCGATGACCAATACTAGTGAAAACGGTGATAACTTTTCAGCTTTCGACCAATTCTACGAAATGTTGAACAGCCGCGAGCCTGTAGAAGTTATCACCGAACACTGGATCTACACTAATATGGTGTTGATTTCGTTCACGCCTAACCACACGGCACCATTCAGACAAGCGTACACCGCTGAATGCGTCTTCAAGAAAGCCAACATGGTCACGTTGAACGTAGTCGGCAAGTCTCCTACCAAGTTAAAAGGTGGAGCAAAGAAGACTGGAAGCGGTACAGTCAACGCCGGAACAGTGGAATCAGGCAACGCAAGCGACGCCGATAAGTCACAAGCCGCTGTTTGGTACGATACGATCAAGAAGGGGTAGCGGATGCCTGTAATCGAACTGCCTTTGACCTCAGACGGCGAAAGAAAGTTCACAACTGAAATTGCAGGGGTGAGCTACCTCTTTCGTGCTACTTACGTGATGGGTCAGCAGAATCATTGGGTTTTGGACATATTTGACGCAAATGAGAACCCGTTGGCTTACGGAATCAACATCGTCACAGGTTCTCTCAACTTACTCAAAGGTTACGGGAATGTGTTTGATGGAATCCACCTGTTAGCCGTTCCCATTTACAACGAGGATCCCTCTGGCCCTGAAGCGTTGGGTACGGTCCTGAAGGTTCTTTGGTACACAGAAGGTGAGGATTTTCCTTACAACCTTGGGGATCCCTTGCTTGACATTGATCTCCTATTAAACCTCTTCGAGTAATCTAATGGCTGACAGCGAAAATAGACCTTGGCTACGTAAAGTCCTTGTTACGTTAGGGCCTCTCGCTGAATGGCAAAACAAGTCAGTGGGATCTACTGTTCAGTTCGCTAGCGACGGCACATTGAACGGCCTTCGCGTATCCGCTAATATACAGAAGACCCTGATGGGACTTCCTTCTCCTTCCACCATCAAGGTGTATAACCTTTCTGACGACACAAGGAACGCAGTAAAGAAAGGGCTAACCAAGCTGACACTACAAGCTGGTTGGGAAAACACCAACATGGCGACCATCTACAAAGGCTCTATAATGAACGTCCAAAGTGAACGAGCAGGGGCTGACATTATCACGTCATTCCTTGTTCTTCCTGGATTTGGAGCCTTGGCTATGGGAGCTTCTAGCGTTACTTTTGGCCCTGGAACTTCCATTTCAGCCGCCGCTGGTCAGCTTGGCAAAGACCTCCCCGGAATCACAGTGAACCCTGAGAGCTTCCAAGGCGTAGAGGGGAACATTAGAGGAAAGGGCTGGAGCTACGCGGGATCTACCAAAGACGGTCTTAATCGTTTGGCAGAAGAATACGGCTTTTCTTGGTCAGTTCAGGAAGGCACCCTCAAGTGCATGGGAGACAAGTTCATGCTCGGCTCCTCAGTGGAGCTCAACGGAGACAATGGCGGTCTGATTAATATCTCTCCAATCCTATCAGGGCCTCTTCAATGGACTACCGGGGTTAAGATCAAGGCGTTGTACGTGCCGGGCATCACAGTAGGCTCCTCTGTGAAGGTGTCCAGCAAGCTGAACAAAAGCCTCTCGGGAACGTATCGTGTTCATACCATTGGAATTGACTTGGATACGTACTCCTCCAACTGGACGATGGACATTGAAAGCTACAAGCTAGGCGTTAAGGTGAAGTGATGGCTGACTACTCAAAGACCTCTCCAAACGAGTCCCAGCGTCTGGTTATTCAGCGTATGTTGGATTCCATGGACATAGCCAAACCTTGCATCATCAAGGAGGTCAAACCGGGCCCTCCCTTGAAGGTCACGGTTCAGCCCACTGAACGCATGAAGATCACCATTGGGCAAGATACCAAGTACATGGCTCTTCCTGAGATCAACGATGTTCCTGTCATTCTTCCTTGCGCTCAAACTGCTGGATTCCTACTCACGTTGCCATTGAAGCCGGGAGACACGGGTCTGCTCATAGTGGCTGATAAGGACATAACGAATTTCGTTGCTTCTGGGAACATTAACGATCCTCCTGTTGGCTCTGACCCTGAAGTGTCCAATGTAAGGAAGAGGTCACTCACTGATGTAATCTTCATTCCCGGTCTGTCCAGTGATCAGGTTGCTATTCAAAGTTACAACACTGAGAACATTGAGCTAAGGGACTTGACCCGCACGTCCTACATCAGCTTAGGGCCTGATGGTATCACGATGACAGACGGACAGGCGGTCTATTCGATGAAAGGTGGATCCGTAACAACTAAGGCTCCGGGTACAGTTGCCACCCAAGCCGATGGAGCAATATCCATGAACACAAGCTCCACCTGCACTATTTCAAGCTCCAACATGGAGCTCAGCGGATCTGGCAACATGATTCAGGGCAACATTACTCAGCGGGACGGCACGTTCACTGACGGCAACGGCAAGAACTCGTCCTCTCACAGACACACTGGCGTTGAATCTGGCGCTGATACGTCAGGGCCTGTCGCATAAGGATCGCTATATGTCATGGGACTTCCGACTTAATGAAAATTGGGATCTATCGCCTGGCGAAGTGACCGGGTCTGATGAAGTCATGCAAAGGCTTAAGCTGAGGCTTCTTCGCGAGTTGGGAGAATGGTTCTTAGACACAACAGCGGGACTCCCTTGGTATCAGGATGGTCATGGCATGCTGGGAGCCAAAATGTCCCAGCAGAACAACGTTCTCTTGCTCATTCGCCGTTGCGTTATGGGCACGGAAGGCGTAAAGGCCATTGAAAAGCTCACCACCAGATACATACTGGGCAACAGAACCTTCTCTGTATACATCAGGGTAATCCTTACAGATCGCACTGTGAGAGAGCTTACTTTGCCCGTCACCGCTTCAACCTTTGCAGCGTAGGATTAATTATGGCTAACTTTGAATACGGAATGCTTTCCCAAGGGTTCGTTCCTAAGCGTCTTGTTGACATCAACAATGACATGCTGGAACGAGTTGAGGCCATTCAAGACCCGAAGACAGGTGAGTTCCCTTTCGCCAATGCGTCTGGTGATACAATTCTTACTCAACTTGTAGGCATCTTTTCCAACGCTCTGTCTGAGTGCTGGGAAGCGGCCTATGACGCCAGCATACAATTCAACCCGTTGTACAACACCGGGGCAGGTCAGAGCGGCACTGTTCAGTTGAACGGTATCGTGCGCAAGCCGGGAAGCGAAACGATTATCATTTGCACCTGCTCTGGTGCTGCGGGAACGCTAATTACTCAAGGTTCACTCATTGGAGACCGACAGGGCACGAACAGCTATCAGGCTATGGCTAATTATATCATTGGAACCAACGGAACCGTTGAAGGCCGCTTCCAATGCACGACAAAGGGTGCGATTGACCCTGCTGTTGGTTCTATCAATACGATACAAACCGCTACGGCGGGATGGTACAGCGTATCAAACACGTCCACCAGTTCAGTCGGTACGCCTGAGGAAACTGACGATGAGCTCAGGAAGCGTCAGCAGTTGTCCACCAGCCTTACCAGCTATCGTCAGATTGAGGCCATTTACTCGGCAATCATTGCCGTAGACGGCGTTACCTACTGCCGGGTCTACCAGAATGCTTTGACCAATCCTGAGGACTCCAGAGGAATTCCTTACAAGGAAATTTCCCCGGTGGTAGTGGGAGGAGAACCAGAGGACATTGCCAACGCCATGTTCTTGCGCATGCCCGTAACGATCCAAGGTTACGGCAACACCCTTGTGACTTTGAGGGACAGACAGAACCAGCCTTACAACATCAGGTTCATGCGTCCTACAATGGTTCCCATTTTCGTGGATATCACCATCCGTGTCACCGATTCTGCAGTCTTCCCAATCAACTACGCCGAATTGATCAAGCAGAGCATTGTTGATTACTCTGTTTATGACATCATGGCAAATACAGGCTTCCCTCCCGGCGAGCCTGTTATCAGAACAAGGCTCTTTACACCTATTAACGATGCGTGCAACGGCTTCTCGATCGTGAATATGACCATTGGAACGTCGGCAGAAGCTCAAGGCAAGGTGGACATTCCAATCAATTGGAACGAGGCGTCCGAATTCACGGTTGGCAATATCGCCGTAACCTTGGTGGACTAGCATATGGCTGTAACTGAAAAGCTAAACGTAGACTTCTCCAAGGAGCGAATCGACCTTGTAACGCAGGGGACTGGACTGGCATTGTCTCAGTTCAGTAACTCTTGCATGTTAAGTCAGTTCTTCGCGGCCTTCCTTGAAGAGTCTCAGGAACTGTTCGACAGCATCCTTGCGATGGAAGAAGGTCGCACGTTGTATGCCGCTAAGGGAAGTAACCTTGATGCCTTGGGTCGCATAGTAGGGGAGCCAAGAACGGCTTTTCAGTACAGTGACCTTAGCTACATGTGGGCTGACAGAAGTGCACAAGGCGTAGACAAGATTGAAGTTTGGGTCACGAATGCGACCTTGTCTAGCAAGGTAATTCCCAACGACGCCATGTACCGACTTCGTATCCTTGGGAAGATCCTTAAAAACTTCACTATGGCGGCGTCAGTTCCTGAACTGTTGAACCTGATCTCTAACCTGTACGGTTATGACGTTAGCTTCATAAAGAAAGGCCCATTCACTATTGACTTAATGGTTCCGGGAACGATCAGTACGACGGTGTATTCTGCACTCACTCGGTTCTTTGATGACCTCATGGTGGAGCGCAACTGTTACGTCAGCTATCCAGCCACCTTGTCTATTAAAGATGTGATATTTGCTCCCAAGAACTACTTCTGCGCTGACCGTATGGGAGGTCAGCAATGCGATGCAGGTAGGACTGGCATTGTTACCCACAAACCTATCCCGGGGAATTAAATATGGCAAACCAAGACAGAGTCAATTTCGTTTGGGCGGAATCTGCGCTCACGACTATTCCTCCTATTCCGGTATCCGAGGTCGCGTATAGAGACACTACGCAGACCCCTGAACAAATGGAGGTTGGTCAGCAGTATGACACAATCTACAACTCCGCCCGACACAACCAGTTGCTGTTTCTTCTTACCTCAGTCGCAAAGACCTTGTGCGAGAACGGCATAATGCCTTTTCTTGCTGGTCAGGAATACTCACAGTATGCTCGTTGTATTTTTACGGACGGCAAGTTGTATACAGCTTCTCGTGCTATCCTAGCTAATGAGCAGCCGTATCCCACACCTGGAGATGACTCCGGTGTGTGGACAACGGAAGAAACAGGTGAGAACCTTGTTCCAGATTCGCGGCGTGTTATCGCTGGAACCGGGCTCACTGGCGGCGGGCCGCTCTCAGCTGACGTAACGCTCACAGTGAAGCTGACAAATAGCGTGAACCTTACTGATTCGACGACGGCGGCGTCCGCGAAGGCCGTGAAGACAGCTTATGACTTGGCGAGCAGCAAACAACCGAACCTTGGTTTTACACCTGTGCAGCAGGGCGGAGGATCAGGACAAGACAACTCAAAGATTTATATTGGTCACGGAACAAACGGACTTAAAGCTCAAATAGGGACTACAGATCTTGGGTACATAGTTACAACGGCTGCAGGAACAACCAAGGCCGCTAACTCGGCTAGCGCAGATCGTGCGCAGGTTGCGGGTTCCGCAGAAACTCTCTTTGTTACGGGTTGGGGAAACACAAAGTGGGGAAGCACTCCGTATGGGCAATCCCCCTTATACGTGTGGTGTTTGCCGAGCGGCGGATCTGACATGATGCCTTGTAGTCCCGGAGTTCTCTCTGCTGGCGCAGCTAACTTCTGCACGTACACGCCTAACGTTCGCGTTGGCACCGATGGTTCAGTCCTCCCAGCCGGAGGAACTTGGAGAATAATGACCTCCAGAAATGGAGAAGGCACTATTATGGACTTGGCTGGCGGCTCTACTGTGAGCACTGCTGGCGGCGTTTTTATGGCAATCAGAGTTGCTTAAGGATATGAATATGTACGGACAAATCATCCACCGCGTCTTTGACGATTCTTATGTCATTACAAAAAACGGTATGCCTTACCATGTATACCCCTACGCCGCCGAGTTTGCAGAGGAATGGGACGCCGTGTTCGCCTACGCCGAAGCTCATCCGGAATGCGTGACAGAAGAGCAACCTTACGTTGCGCCCACGCCGACACAGGAAGAACTCGCGGCGAGCATACGCGCCGAACGCGATAGGCGTATTACTGCAACAGATTATCTCGTCATGCCGGACTATCCGCTTGATACGGATAAGCTTGAAGAGATCAAGGCGTACCGCCAAGCCTTGCGCGATATTCCTCAGCAACCGGGCTTCCCTTGGGGTGGACCTGACGATCCAGAGTGTACATGGCCTTCCCTGAAGCACTAGCAACCACCTAGTTGTAAAACAAAAGCCTCCGCCAAGATACAATTGGCGGAGGCTTTTGTTTTGTAAGCTACGCTTGATGCGTATCAACCTCCAATTACGATACCAGTTACATAGCCAAACAACCAAATTACCACAGCCACACTTATCACTGTTTGCTCACTGACGCAATTGCCTCGCTTGTCAGCGAAGAACAGCGTTACAAGTCCAATTAGGACAACCAGAATAGGAAGCGCGTGTTTCATTACTTCCACAACAGTCCTGTTATTGTTCCAATAATGTATACCAACGTCCAGAGAAGAATTAACGCCAAGAGAAGAATTTGATCTCTTTGTTTGGGAAAGTTAAAGGTTAACCCAATGAACAGTGCTAACTGCAAAAGCCCGACAATCACAAACATACGCCTATCCCTATTCCTATCAAGAGACCAACTCCAAAAAACAGAGCGGCAAAGGCCGCAAGTGCGATCTTTACAGAGTGGATGTCTCTCTTCGTAATCTGCTCTTCCATTAGTCTGCCTCCGCCCAGTTTTTCGCCTCATGGCAATCTACAATCAACGGAACCCTCAACGTAACGCATTCTTCAAGCACCCGCTTGAGTTCCTTGAGGGCTTCTTTGCCCATTTTCGTTGGAGGTACGGACACGTCAATTTCGTCGTGTACGGTAATGTGAGGGGGAAGCACTTCAAATAGCCCTGCCTCGTACGCATCCACCATACCTTTCTTCATGATATCCGCCGCCGTCCCCTGAATCAACCTGTTATACAACGAGTGCAATTTGCGGGAGGGATGCACTCTTGCCCTCCTGCCAAGCAACGTGAATATGTACCCTGCTTGGGTAGCCTTTTCCACAACGCGCTTGCGTGTCTGCTTCAGGAAGGGAACCTCCTTGTGGTACGCCTCCATGAACATGACCGCCTCTTCCTTTGACCAATAGAACTTGCGGGAGGC
>OHQM01000558.1_pt1 | contig 19464 bp, 17 predicted proteins | sample 1577941 | NCBI WGS metagenome assembly OHQM01 (sample SAMEA3879604, study PRJEB24766) | human gut metagenome | biome: human-associated habitat; feature: feces | place: USA | collected 1985/1987
TTCTTTCCGGCAAAAGTCCATTTCAAACCGGCGTCTATCTTCCAAATGGGAGAAATATCATATATACCCTGTATAAAAGACGAAACATACATACTATTCAGTTCCAGACGAATATCCGGTTCCGAAAAGAGCTTGAAGGTATTGTTCATCATTGCGATTCCCCGGAATTTTGTCCGGTTAAAGCGAATAGCATGAAACGAATCGCAAACATCTTTGAGGATAGATCCGTCCAACGTAATCTGAGAATTCCAGAAACCGCCGACAGAGAAAGGAATTGTTGCCGTTGCGCCATAATTCTCTTCATAATCATAATTAATTGTCTGGTAAATCAATGCTAGTTTATCCGGGCTTTGGTAAGCCAATTGATTAAACAAATCTTTTATGTAGCTATAATACACATTAAACATATACTTATTCTTCAAAACATATGTCAGTTCTGCCGTATAATCGGTAGACGGTCGTAACGCCGGATTCCCCAAAAGCATTGCATACCCATTCATATAACTAACAGATTCCTGAATAGTCCAATACTCCGGATACGTCTTATCGGAAGAAAATCCCAACTGGAAGATATGGCTGTCGGAAAGGGCATAGCTTAACTGCATCGCAGGATAAACGGCCCACTTTTTATAATTCATTAATTTATAATACTCTCCGGCAACAGACAGAGATAAGGAAAGTTTGTCGTTGAAAGACTTTTCAACACCACCATAGAAATTATACGTTTCTTCTTTCAGATCTGTACAGGTATTCAGCCCCGACATATCGGAACCATCCTGCGGACGATAGATTTGCGAGCTTTTATCTTTGGCAAATGTAAAGTCGATGCCATAATTCAACTCCCAATCAGAAGGTAAAGTATGGGTCTGTCCGGCATATACATTCCAACGGTTGATTGTCTGGCTGGCATCAGCCAGAAACAATTGTTCGGAACTTTCTGTCTTATTTATATAATCCTGAGTGGACGGATAATTATAATAGGTATAATCGAGACCGACATTCAAACCCAGGGAAGAAGTATAATCCACATTTACATTATGCATTTGTTCATCACCCATTTTACTATTAGAGGATTCGGAAAAATTGCCTGAAGACTTTTCCACGGCTTTCCTGTTTGGAGTGATTGCAGAAGTATAAGCCATATTCAGATGATCATTTTCCGATAACTGATAATCCAATGCGGCACGCATATTATGGGTCAGCCCGCGACGTTCTCCTTTATTATATTGTTCTATATCATATATTATATCTCCGATCTTATGATGAGATATAATATCATTATCAATAATCCTTTTCTGATAGTCGGCAGAATAAAGAATATCAGCCGATAGTTTCTTTCCCACAAAGGAAAGATTCGCATGTCCGCTTCCATTGGCATAACGGGCCTGCATGTACTCCGTTCCCACCTCACCGCGCACAAACGGTTCTTCCGATTTCGTGTTTTTCAGGACCAGGTTAATCACTGCTCCCCTAACACGATATTTTGCCGGTGCATTATACATCACTTCTGCTTTCGCCACATTAGATACAGGCATGTTTTTCAATAAATTGACTAACTGGTCATTCGTCATGGAAGAAGGTTTTCCATTCAATATGACCGTTACATTACCAGTACCGGCCAGGCTGATACTTTCATTCTGCTCCATAACTCCCGGCAGATGCAGGATGGATTCATACGCATTTCTGACTGTCGATTTTTCAGCCAATACTGACACATCATAAACCAGCGCTCCGTTTTCAACCTTTACCTGCGGACGTTCACCTTTTATTACGACCTCGTTCAGTGCATAATCCTGTTCCTGCATCATTATGATTCCGGCATCCTCCCCTGAATATTCTTTTATTTGGGTCTGGTATAATAAATGCTGAAAAATCAAACGATACTTATTCGGATGCTGTTTCAGCATAAAGTTTCCGTCTATATCTGTTATGACAGCATCCACAAATGTAGAATCGATGGTCTGCATTACTACAGTTACTGATTCGACCGGTGCCTGTGAGGCATCAACTACTTTTCCTTTAACGTCTTGCGCATCTGCCATCATTCTGATAAGCAATATACCGGCTGCTAATAAAAAACATTTACGTATCATATTCTCTCTATTTTAAATTCTTTACCTTTGATGCAGCAAAAGTAAAACAAGGCATTCCCGGACCGGGTTAATGCCGGGTTAATGTTAGGTTAACGGGAAAAAAGGAATGACGAAACATGAATAATAGACCGATTAAAATACTTACTCTGTGCGGATTACTGGCTATATTGGCTTTACAGGGTATCTGGCTGTTCACGACCTACTCGACCGTCAGGAATGAAACAATCAAGAAAAGTAATGAATTATTTAAGACCGCCGTCACGACTGAATTGCATATAAGAATGGATAACTATACGGATGAAGACGGTAATGATGTATCGATCGAGAAAAATTTTCACATGGATCTAAGTGACAATATTGACTACAGTGATTATGCAGTCAATAAAGTTTATCTGTTTATACAGGAAACAATGGATACTCTTCTTCATGTGCCTGTGGCACTGGATAAACTGGATTCTATCTACCAGGTCCAGTTGGAACAAGCCAATATTCACACACAGACAACCTGCAACCTGGTCGACTCCACAGGTTCTGTTTTAAGCAGCTCTGTTCCTGATTTTCAATTTCCGCATGATTATCAGGCATTACAAACAGATATAACATTCATCAAATCAGACAATAGCCAGGGACTTCAGGCTGTTTTAATCAATCCTTACGGGGCTGTTTTCCGTCAGATGGGACTGTTGCTGGTTGCAACAGGTCTTATCATGGTCTTTGTTGTCTACTGCATTCTTTACCAGATAAAAATCATCAGCAAACAAAATAAGATAGCCCGGATGAGAGAAGATTTCTCTTACGCCATGATACACGATATGAAAACCCCGCTCAGTTCCATCATCATGTGTGCCAACTTCCTGCATAGCGGACGACTGGACGATAAACCGGAGATAAAAGAGAAATACTTCACCATCATAGAAAACGAATCAGACCATCTGTTAATGTTGACCAATAAAGTGTTAACTCTTTCCAAACTGGAAAATCATAAACTGGAAATGGCCAAATCCACCTTTGAACTGCAACCAATGATGGCCGACTTAAAAGAGAAGTTCACCACAAAGGCGACCAAACCGGTACATATCACAATTAATCTCCAGGCAGACACGGCATACGCCGATGATGAATTTATAAAAGAAGCCATCAGCAACCTGCTGGTAACTCCATCAAATATTCCGGAGAATCTGTCAATATAGATATCAGTTCACAGGTAACAGATAAATATACGCTTATCAAAGTACGGGATAACGGTATCGGAATCTCCGAAAAGGATATGAAAACGATTTTCGACAAGTTCGAACGCGCCTCTGCATCTTTGCGTACAAAATCGGGCGGAACAACCGGGTTCGGCCTGGGACTGAATTATGTATATCAGGTGATGGAAGCCCATGAAGGAAAAGTGATAGTAAACAGCCTGGAAGGTGAATTCAGTGAATTTACCTTATATATTCCACGAAAAACAACAGCATCATGATAAAGTTACTTTTAGTAGAAGACGACCCGACTTTATCCTATATCATACAAAGCGGATTACAGGATATCATCGGAGGATACGAAGTCATAACCGCCGGCAACGGCATGGAAGGTTTGCAAGCCTGGCAACAACATCATCCGGATATTATCATTTCGGATATCGACATGCCTGTCATGAATGGTTTCCAGATGGTGGAACGCATCCGTGAAACAGACGGCGATACTCCAATCGTATTCGCTTCCGCCCTGACTTCCCCTAAAGATGTGAGGGAAGGCTACAAAATAGGTGTAAACAACTACATCAAAAAACCCTTTGTTCCCGATGAGCTGGATGCCCATATTCATGGATTACTAAAAATGAAGGAGGGTACAAAGACACGGAATGAAAGCGGATTTTACAAAATCGGCCGTTATACGCTGGATGCAGAACATGCTTCCCTCCGCAATGATGAGACAAACGAGAAGAAAATACTGACCGTACGAGAAGCACAAATCCTGCAACTGCTGGCAGAAAACAAAAACGAAACAATAAAACGGGAAGCAATCCTCAGCCGTTTCTGGAATACGGAAGACGATTATTTTGCATCACGCACATTAGATGTTTTTATAGCAAAACTTAGAAAACTCCTGGAAGATGACCCGCTTGTATTGATAAAAACGATAAGAGGGGTCGGATTGATGTTGGTGGATAAGTAGAACAGAAAGATAAAAAAGGGAGTCAAGCATAAAACTTAACTCCCTTTCCGCTCAGTAATTGTCGGGATGACAAGATTCGAACTTGCGACCACACGCCCCCCAGACGCGTACTCTACCGGGCTGAGCTACATCCCGAATTGCGGATGCAAAAGTAGTGCTTTATTTTGAAATAGCAAATATTTCTGTTGATTTTTGTTTTGCTATTATCTTGTTAGATAACACATCTCTCTTATTTTTAATTTGTTATGATGGAAAGTTTATTCTATTTTAGGACTAATCAAGGTATAATATGCAAGTAGCACGTAGAAATAGCCCTTTGCTTGAGGAAATAAATAATACAAAGAAAATAGCTGCTGTCTTTTAAGATAGATTGTTTGCGGGTAGAAGAGCGGGGGAAAGCTGTATGGCTTTACGTCTCGCTCTTGTATTATCTCATAAAGTGTCTTTTATTATTTTAGAAAGTATCTGTCGATTCTTCTTTCACCTTCTTCAGCAAGTTTTCTACGTTTTGAGAGTGGTAATATAAGATACCTTCCAATTGTTTCAGAAAACCTACATTGCTTGCCAGTTGCGTAATGAATTGCAGATGCAGACCGATTTCCCGGTTGGCTTGCAGCAGCGTCTTGTGCGGGAGTGTACTTTGCAGCATATAGAATCCGCTGGCATCTTGTATTTCTGCAATGCCATTTCCCCATTCGTGTGTGCCTATCAATTGTAGAACATGGATGAATTGTCTTAATTTGCGCTTTAGGCATTGCAAGCTTATATATTCCGAAGGCTCTTCGGCATACGTTATGTTCATAATGCCAATCAGTTGTAGATAGTACGCTTTCATGGCTTCTTCTGACGGGAAGCCCGTGCGTGGGTGCATTGCTGCGTTGGGTAATTCCTGAGCGGTTACCGGCTGAGTGTTGTTTTCCATAAATCGTTAAGTTTTAAAAGGTAAATAATTCGATTCATGGGAGAGGAGAAGGATTTGAAAAAGCAATCCCTGCCTGTCCCATTGTCGAACACTAAACCACACAGCTAGTATTTGGAGGTGCATTAACACTCCCCATGGGGGTACAGGGACCGCCATATAGGAGTGAGGCGACGGACATAAAAATGCCCGTCACGGTTTCTTGGCAGGTTTCCCTGCTGTGTGGTAAAAAAATATTCGACATCACAAAGGTACAATAAAAAATAAAGTAGCAATGTAAATCGGGGAGGAAAATTCATTTGTTCTCCGATTAACTTTATTAATAATGCGAATCAGAAGTTGAAATTCATTCATAATGGAAAAGAAAAGAATAAAAGTGATTAGTGTTTGGTGATAAGTGATTAGCGCCATTCGGTATATTATTATTTAGACGCGGATGACACGGATAACGCGGATTTAAAAGGCTGCGCTATAAACGTGGATAAAAAAAAGATCCGCGTCATCCGTGTCTAAAAGATTATTTATCATTTAGCTCATAACCGCTCCGATAATGAGTTGAATTCGATTCCTGATTTCCATTAACAATACCGAAATAAAGGATCGATGAATAAAATTGATCTTCGGAAAGGTATGACTCCCCCAAAAAACGCTACTCTGTTCTGAAACTTTAGAGAATCAATGTATTATAGTCTCTCTGAAAATCTTTATCTTTGCGGACAGTTTGAAAACAGAAGTGAATAATAATTGATACAATAACTTAAAACAACCAGAATCAAATGAAGCAGGATATGATTGTTATCCTTGACTTGGGTAGTCATGAAAATACGGTATTGGCTCGTGCCATCCGTGCGTTAGGTGTATATAGTGAGATCTATCCTCATGATATAACCGTTGAAGAACTGAAAAAATTGCCCAACGTAAAGGGTATTATTATTAATGGCGGACCGTGCAACATAGTAGACGGTGTTGCCATCGATGTAAATCCGTCCATCTACGAGGCAGGAATCCCTGTGATAGCTGCCGGTCATGACAAAGCGACTTGTGCAGTGAAACTGCCGCAATTCACGGATGATATCGAAGCCATCAAAGCAGCGGTTAAGCCTTTCGTCTTCGAAACGTGCAAGGCCGAAGCTAATTGGAACATGACCAACTTCGTGAATGACCAGATTGAATTGGTAAAGCGTCAGGTAGGGGATAAGAAAGTTCTGCTGGCCTTGTCTGGAGGTGTCGATAGCTCTGTAGTAGCCGCTTTGCTTTTGAAAGCGATCGGCGATAAATTGGTTTGCGTGCATGTGAATCATGGTTTGATGCGTAAGGGCGAGTCCGAGGATGTCGTTGAGGTCTTCAAGAACCAGTTGAATGCCAATTTGGTGTATGTAGACGCTACCGATCGTTTCTTGAATAAGCTAGCTGACGTGGAAGATCCGGAGCAAAAGCGTAAGATTATCGGTGGTGAGTTTATCCGTGTATTTGAGGAAGAAGCTCGCAAATTAGATGGAATCGATTTCTTGGCTCAAGGAACGATCTATCCGGATATCGTGGAGAGTGGAACGAAGACGGCTAAGATGGTGAAATCCCATCATAACGTAGGCGGTCTGCCGGAAGATTTGCAATTTGAGTTGGTTGAGCCTTTGCGTCAATTATTCAAGGACGAGGTTCGTGCTTGTGGCGTAGAGTTAGGTTTGCCTTATGACATGGTTTATCGCCAGCCGTTCCCCGGACCGGGTTTGGGCGTACGTTGCTTGGGCGCTATCACTCGTGATAGACTGGAAGCGGTACGTGAGTCGGATGCGATCTTACGGGAGGAGTTCAAGAACGCCGGACTGGATAAAAAGGTATGGCAATACTTTACGGTAGTACCCGACTTTAAGTCGGTTGGCGTACGTGATAACGCCCGTTCTTTCGAATGGCCCGTGATTATCCGTGCCGTCAATACGGTAGATGCCATGACCGCTACGATCGAACCGGTTGATTGGCCAATCTTGATGAAGATTACGGATCGTATCTTGAAAGAGGTGAAGAACGTGAACCGTGTATGCTACGATATGTCTCCGAAACCGAATGCGACAATTGAGTGGGAGTAATTAGGATTACTTATTAAACAGATATAAAAAGGCCCGGTGATTTATCTGAATCCCGGGCTTTTTATTTATATACGATAGATTCGAAGAACTATTTTAGTTCACGGATCTTGATATTACGGAACCATGCGGGATAACCGTGGTCTTGCAAACAAATCAAGCCTTTATGCGCTAATCCGTATTCAGGAGCGTTCGCCCATTTACCGCTGTTCTTACGGGAGAACCAATCATCAGACCATGCATCGAACTCTACGGTTTTGTGCCCGTTCATAAAGTAGGTGACATGTCCGTTGTCAAAAATAATCTTAGAGTTGTTCCATTCGCCGGCCGGATGTACTTTTATCGTGTTGAAGTCCGGTAAATACATCGCGTAATCCACTCCGCAACGTTGCCAATCTTCCAATGGCTCCGCGAAATTGATATCATCAATCAATTGATACTCGGGGCCGGTAACGTAGGGAACCGGGAATTGAGGACGTTCTACCACATGATATAATAAACCGCTATTTCCTCCTTTCGAGATTTTCCAGTCCCACGAAAGCTCAAAATTCTCATAAGCCTTGTCGGTGACGATGTATCCGCTGGCATCGCTACCTTGCCCGTCCGCTTGGATGGTTCCGTTTACAACTTCCCAAGGTCCGGTCAAGGCGGTTCCGTTATAATCCCGCCAGCCATCCAAGGTTTCCCCATCGAATAGAAGTTCCCAACCTTCCGCTTTCTCTTGTTCGGTCAATGTGTTATGCTTCGTGTTATCACAGGCGATTAAACCGAAAGCAGCTGTCATTACGAACGATACGATTGTTATTTTCATGTACGTATAGCTTTATTGTTAATACAAATTTGTCGGTGTTTTATATATGAGACAACTCTGGGGCAAGGGATACGTAAGCTCTTTTTCCTTTTTTATTTATTTTAACGGAAGTGTATGGCAATCGGTCATTTATTAGTCGGCAAACGCAGTAGTACTGACTTTGCCAAGTAATATATACTAACATCGCCAACGCAGTATATCTGATTTGGATACACTAAATACATTATATGATGTAGCCAAATGTTGCTGTAATAGTTATGGTATCAACGACTGAAGCTTTTCTATAAAATGATAGGGATACAACTATACATGTTTAAAAGTTACAATAACTCTACTTTACAGGGCTTTGTCATAAAAGATATCGCTGACAATTATCGAGTGAGTAAGAAAAGGTTGAAATGTGATAGCAAAAGGCGTTGGGGTACCATGAAAATTTACTACCACCATTCTATATGTACACTGTAAGTCCGTATAATATATGGAATAGCGGTAGTAATTGTAACAAACGAGAGTAAAAACGCCCGTTGTTTTTGCTGGATTTATTTGATTTGCTTAAACGCTTTTCCGAGCATATCCGTGATGTCGCTGGCGATCATGCTCTCTTCCGAGCGGAAAGCGGCGGCGAGATCACCGGCTGTGCCGTGCAAGAATACTCCGACTACAGCGGCAGTTTCCGGAGAATAGTCTTGCGCCAATAAGCTGAGGATGATACCCGTCAGCACGTCTCCGCTACCGGCGGTTGCCATGCCCGGATTTCCGCAACTATTGAAATAAATGTTTCCTGCCGGAGAACAAATAGCGGTATAAGCACCTTTCAATACGATACAAATCTTATGTTCGGCGGCGAAAGATTGCGCTTTCATCAAACGGTCGTATGAGTTCGTGCTTTCACCCGCTATCCGGTCGAACTCCTTCGGATGGGGAGTGAGGATGCTCCGTGGCGGGATCTTATTGAATAAGTCCTTGTTGGATGCCATTATATTAATAGCGTCCGCATCGATAACGACTGGTTTTGTGCTGGATTGCAGGATACGTTCGATCGCTGCTGCGGATTCTAAATGCTGTCCGAGTCCCGGTCCCATACCAACAGCGGAGTAACTACCTATCTCGGGAACCGTAGAGAAATAATCAGGATTTGCGTCTAGACTTAACATCGCTTCCGGGAAAGCGGTCTGGAAGATTGATTCGCCTCGGGTCGGGATATGCACGGTCAATAGTCCGGCTCCACTCCGTAAGCATGCCTTCGCGGATAATAGGGCGGCTCCCATTTTTCCTTTACTTCCGGCGATCAATAAAGCATGTCCGAACGTTCCCTTATGGGCGAAACGTTTGCGAGACTTTAACGAATAGGATATATCTTCTTCCGTAACCAATGAGTAAGGGGAAGCCGTCTCATAAATTGCGTCCGGATGGATTCCGATATCCAGTATTTTCCACTCGCCTACGTATTGCTCATTCTCCGGAAAAAGAAACGCCAGTTTCGGGAAGCCGAATGTCAAGGTTAAGCTGGCCTTGATGATCGCCTCCGAGTCATTCTTACGATTATCTTCCCCGAATAAGCCGGAAGGAATATCGATCGCTACGACTTCCGCCTCGGATTGGTTGATATAATTGACCATAGCGGCGAAACCTCCGGTGAGAGGACGGTTTAATCCCGAACCGAACAAGCCATCGATCACCACGTCTCGGTCGGTTAGCGTCGGCGGCTCAAAGTCACGGACCACTTCCGTAAATTCGATCCGTTCCATGTCGAGCAGACGCTGCTTGTTTTGCTCACACTCTACGGACAGATGCTCCGTCGGGTTGAATAAATACGTCTCTACCCGGTATGATTCCTCGTTCAAAAGGCGGGCGATGGCCAAAGCGTCGGCTCCGTTGTTGCCTTGACCGGCGAAAATCACGATGCGGACCTGCTTGGAGTAGCGCCGGCAAAACTCATGGACGAACGTCGTAGCGGCACGCTCCACTAAGTCGATCGAACTAATTGGCTCGTGTTGAATCGTATATTGGTCGAGCTCCTTTACCTTGTCTGTAGCGAATATCTTAATCATAATTCTAGATGTCTGGGGTTTTATTCTGCTTACAAATGTATAACAAACTTTGGTATGTTGCTACACTTTTTTGTGCATCGCCGAAAAAGTTGTACATTTGTCCCCTCGAAAACCGAAAGATTTATGGACAGAATTCGTCTAAAAGACAAAGAATTTGAACTGTTTATTCCGGAGTCGGATATTCAGGCGGCTATCGCTAAAATGGCCGTTCAGATTAAAGCGGATGTGGAAGGGAAAAATCCTCTATTCGTGGGTGTGCTAAACGGGGCTTTTATGTTTGTCGCCGAGCTGATGCGTGAGCTGGATGTTCCGTATGAGCTGACATTCGCTCGTTATTCCTCGTATCAAGGAACTTCCAGTACGGGCATATTGAATGAGATCATGCCGGTGCAGGCTGATATTCGCGGACGTATGGTGATCTTATTGGAGGATATTATCGATACGGGCTTTACGATGAGCTACGTGATGGAGAAGCTTCGGAGCGAGGGTGCCGCCGATGTAAGATTGGCAACGATGCTTTTCAAGCCGGAATCCTTGAAATGCGAGTTGACTCCGGATTATGTAGGCTTACAGATACCCGCTGATTTTATCGTGGGACATGGTTTGGATTATGATGAGTTGGGCCGCTCATATAAGGATATCTACAAGGTTGTGGAATAAAATAGTATACATTATATATAATAAAGGAACAATAGTATGTTGAACGTGGTTATTTTTGGTGCTCCCGGTTCAGGTAAGGGAACACAAAGTGAGTTGATTATTAAAGAATACGGTTTGGATCATATCTCTACTGGCGATGTATTGCGTGGCGAGATGAAGGCTGAGACTGAACTGGGCAAGATCGCTAAGGATTATATCGAGAAGGGACAATTGGTTCCGGACGAGTTGATCGTTGATATGTTGGCGAATGTATTGGATAGCAAGAAGCCGGCTAAGGGCGTAATCTTCGATGGTTTCCCTCGTACGATCCCTCAAGCGAAAGCCTTGAAGAAGATGTTGAACGAGCGTGGAACAGACGTTTCCGTTATGTTGAACCTTCAAGTAGAGGAAGAGGAGTTGATCAAGCGTTTATTGGAGCGCGGTAAAGTATCCGGACGTTCTGACGATAACTTGGAGACGATCAAATCCAGACTGGATGTTTACCATACTCAAACAGCTCCTTTGGCAGACTACTATGTAGGTGAAGGCAAGCACGTAGCCATCAAAGGGATGGGAACAATCGAGGAAATCTTCGGTCGTATCAAAGAGGCGGTTAATAACGTAAAATAATTGAAATAAACCAATATGGCTGAATCGAACTTTGTAGATTATGTCAAGATCTATTGCCGCTCAGGAAAGGGTGGAAGAGGATCTTCTCACTTCCGTCGTGAGAAATACATTCCGAAAGGAGGTCCCGACGGGGGCGATGGAGGGAGAGGAGGTCATGTGTATCTCCGTGGTAACCGGAATTACTGGACGCTCCTTCACTTGAAATATGAGCGTCATATCATGGCCACCAATGGTGAGAGTGGTAGCGCGAAGCGTAGCTCGGGTAAAGACGGGGAGGATCGAGTAATCGAGGTTCCTTGCGGTACGGTTGTTTACGATGCTGAGACCGGAGAGTTTATTTGCGACGTTACGGAAGACGGTCAGCAAGTGATGTTGCTGAAAGGCGGTCGTGGCGGTCTGGGGAATTTTAACTTCAAGACGGCTACCAATCAAGCGCCCCGTTATTCGCAACCGGGTGAGCCGGCATTGGAACGTACGGTGATTCTTCAGTTGAAATTGCTGGCCGATGTCGGTTTGGTAGGCTTCCCGAATGCGGGTAAATCTACCTTGCTTTCTGTCGTATCCGCCGCTAAACCGAAGATCGCTAATTATCCTTTTACTACGTTGGAGCCTAATTTAGGCATCGTGAGTTATCGCGATAACCGTTCGTTCGTAATGGCCGATATACCGGGTATTATCGAAGGAGCAAGCGAGGGAAAAGGTTTGGGACTTCGTTTCTTACGTCATATCGAACGTAATTCATTGTTATTGTTCATGGTTCCCGCTGAGGCAGACGATATCAAGAAAGAATACGAGATCTTGCATAATGAGTTAGTGAAGTATAATCCGGAATTGCTGGATAAACGCCGTGTACTGGCGATCACCAAGAGCGATATGCTGGATGAGGAATTGATCGAGGCTTTGTCGCAAGACTTGCCGGAGGGAATTCCGTATGTCTTTATATCTTCTATCACGGGACTGGGTATTGTCGAGTTGAAAGACCTTTTATGGAAAGAGCTGAATAAGGAGAATTTCCATGAGGCAGAGCGAATTGTCCATAAGAATATAGATGTAAGCACGTTGGAATTTGAGGACGACGACGAATACATCTTCCCCGTGGACGAGGACGAGGATGACCCGGATGAGGAATACGAGGAATACTGGGACGATGATGAAGATGAAGATACAAGAAAATAAGCAAATAGAGGTGTCGCGGTTCTCCGGGTTAAGCGGATACCGCGACATTTCTCATTTTACGACAACACGTCATGGCGGCGTGAGTACGGGAACGTACGCTTCGATGAATCCGGGCGTTTATACCGAGGATGATCCGGGCTTCATCCGGAAGAACTTGGAACTTCTTTCGGATGCGGTCGGGATTTCCCTAGAGAATATGGTTATACCTCATCAGACCCATGAGGATCGAGTATTGGCGATCGATGCGTCTTTCCTTTCGCTGAATGATAAAGAGCGGAAGCAGCGTTTGGAAGGCGTGGACGCTTTGGTGACGAATGTTCCGGATGTATGTATAGCCGTATCTACGGCGGATTGTGTCCCTGTCTTGTTATATGCGCCGGATCGTAAAGTGGTAGCTGCCGTCCATGCGGGTTGGCGGGGTACGGTTTTACACATAGCTCGTAAGGCGGCAAGCTTGATGATCGAGGCATACGATTGCGATCCTACTCAATTGGTTGCCGGAATAGGTCCCTCTATCAGTCAAGCGGCATTTGAGGTGGGAGAGGAAGTCGTAAAAGCTTTTCAAATGGCGGGCTTCCCAATGGAGCGGATTCTTCGACGTAATGCGGAGACTCAAAAAGCGCATATCGATCTATGGGAAACCAACCGTTTACAATTGTTAGAGGCAGGATTGCTCTCCGAGCATATAGAGATCGCTGGCATCTGTACTTATATTCGGTATGAGGATTATTTCTCCGCTCGTCGCCTCGGTGTCAAAAGCGGCCGGATCCTTACCGGGATATGCTTGAAAAAATCTTAGTTATATTGGCTCAAACTTATAATAGACATGATTTCAATCACTCTTTCATCTGAGATATCGGAGGCTTGCCCCGATCTTCACGTGTTGGCTATCGCCTGCCAAGTAAAGAACACGGAGCCCGATGAACGACTTTGGGAAGAAATAACCCGTGTTGAGGAGGACATCCGTTCTACCTGTAAGATAGAGGATATTAATAAGTGGACTCCTATTTTCGCTACCCGTCAGGCTTATAAACGTCTGGGGAAAGACCCGAATCGGTATCGCCCTTCCGCCGAGGCGTTAAGACGGCGGATACTTCGCGGGCTTCCTTTATATAAGATAGATACCTTGGTGGATATCGTCAATCTGGTTTCTATCCGTAGCGGTTATTCTATCGGAGGATTTGACGCGGATAAGATTGTAGGCGGATTGGAACTAGGTGTCGGAAAAGAGGGGGAAATTTATCACGGTATCGGACGTGGTGAATTGAATATCGCCGGTCTTCCTGTCTACAGGGATGGAGTAGCGGGTGTCGGAACGCCTACCAGCGATGAGGAACGTACCAAGATTGAAATGTCGACCACTTCATTGTTAATGATTCTGAATGGTTATTCCGGTAAGGAGGGCTTATTGGAAGCGGGTGGTTACTCGGTTGACTTATTAAAAAGATATGTCTCAGCGGTAAACGTGGAAGCGGAACTGATATGCCGAGAAAACAGAGGAAAAATAACGTTATAACCGTGTTAATATTGTTTACAAAGCGAAAAATGTCCATCTTTTATGCTAAAAAACATCTATAATCTTTTGTTTTAATCATTTAATCTATAAATTTGTCCCCAGTAATCAAATGTTATCATAAAATGATTGAATTAATTGGTACAAACGCCGGCCTTGTATGGAACGTTTTAAATGAAGGCGGTAAAATGAGTTTTAAGGCAGTGAAGAAAGCCACGAAGATTAAAGCGGAAAAAGATATGTACGCCGCTTTTGGTTGGTTGGCGAAAGAAGGTAAATTAGCTTTCGAGGAGATTGAAGGTGAAATGTATGTTTCTTTAGTGTAAACAAGAGGAACGTTTACAAGAATTAGGGAGGGCTGTTCGATTTTTTTGGACGGCCTTTTTATTTGTCCATACGTTTTCTGTCAAAATAATTAAGTCTACAGTTGGTTAATTCAATTCAAAAACTTACTTTTGTGTAGAATTTGGTGTGAAATGACCGAAGATCATAAGAGATTGTTAGCTGTATTTGAGGTTAGAGTTCGTGATTTAATGGAATTATGTAATAAGCAAAACCATAAGATCGACGAGCTCACAACTGTTTTGAACCATAAGGAAGCAGAACTGAAGCAGGCAATAAAAACGATTGAAGAGTTGAATACCAAATGCGATAAACTGCTGACAGCAAGAGTCGTTTCCGTAAATGAAGGGGAAATGAAAAGTGCAAGGATGCGTTTATCGAAGTTAGTGCGGGAAGTAGACAAGTGCATTGCACTATTAAACGAATAGAAGCGATGGACGATAAATTTCTTATACATTTAGATATAGCCGAAAAGAGTTACGGTCTTTGGATTGATCGGAAAGACGAGCAGTTGGCGCGGGATGCCGCCAAGCAGATACGTAATAAGATCAATCAGTATCGGCAAAATTTTGCTCAGTCCGATGTGGATGTAAAAGATTTGTTAGCCATGGTTGCTTTTCAATTGTCTATGACTAATTTGCAATTGGAAGATAAAAACGATACAAGTCCTATTACAGATAAGATACAGGAACTCACGGGTGAGTTGGAACAGTATTTGAAGGATAAGTAATTATAATATAATTGTAAGAAGAGTTTCCGCACTGCTCTGCACGGTTGCCGTGTATTGTAGTGCTTTTTTTGTTTTATATATATATGAATTTAAATTATAAGTAAAATGACAGTGTATATAATCATATCATCAATTGTAGCTCTCCTGATAGGAGGGTTGTTGACGTGGTTGAGCATGCGTTTTCTTCTGAAGTCGAGGTACGATTCCGTACTGAGGGAAGCCGAGAAGGAAGCGGAAGTGATCAAGAAAAACAAATTGCTGGAAGTAAAGGAAAAATTCCTTCATCTGAAAGCGGATCTGGAAAAACAAGTATCGGCAAGGAACGCAAAGATCCAGTCGGCCGAAGGTAAGTTGAAACAACGTGAACTGACACTCAACCAGCGTCAGGAAGATTTGCAGCGTAAAAACTGCGAGATTGATGCGGTGAAAGAAAATCTGGCTACTCAATTGGAATTGGTAGATAGAAGAAAACAGGATCTGGAAAAACTTCATCAACGGGAGATCGAGCAGCTGGAAGCCCTTTCCGGACTTTCTGCCGATGAGGCGAAAGAACGCCTGATCGAATCGTTGAAAGACGAAGCCAAATCGGAAGCAACTTCTTATATCAATGAGATCATGGAAGAAGCGAAGATGACGGCTAATAAAGAAGCAAAGAAGATCGTTATCCAGTCTATCCAGCGTGTAGCGACTGAAACGGCGATCGAAAACTCCATTACCGTATTCCATATCGAATCGGATGAGATCAAAGGACGTATCATTGGACGTGAAGGCCGTAACATCCGTGCCCTGGAAGCAGCTACCGGTATTGAGATCGTTGTCGACGATACCCCCGAAGCGATCGTTCTTTCCGGCTTTGACCCGGTTCGCCGTGAGATTGCCCGTCTGGCATTGCACCAGTTGGTACAGGACGGACGTATCCATCCGGCCCGTATCGAAGAGGTGGTGACGAAAGTTAAAAAACAGGTGGAAGACGAAGTGGTTGAAACCGGTAAACGTACGGTGATCGACCTGGGTGTTCATGGACTGCATCCTGAACTGATCCGTATGATCGGTAAGATGAAATACCGTTCTTCTTATGGTCAGAACCTGTTGCAGCATGCCCGTGAAACGGCTAACCTTTGTGCCGTGATGGCTTCTGAATTAGGATTGAACCCGAAGAAAGCGAAACGTGCAGGTTTGTTACATGATATTGGTAAGGTGCCTGATGATGAACCGGAATTGCCGCACGCAATCCTGGGTATGAAGCTTTGCGAAAAATATAAGGAAAAACCGGATATTTGCAATGCAGTAGGTGCCCACCACGATGAGGTTGAGATGCAGACATTGCTGGCACCGATTGTTCAGGTTTGTGACGCTATCTCCGGAGCTCGTCCGGGTGCCCGTCGTGAAATCGTTGAGGCTTATATCAAACGTTTGAACGATCTGGAACAATTGGCTCTTTCTTATCCGGGTGTTGTGAAGACTTATGCTATCCAGGCAGGCCGCGAACTTCGCGTTATTGTTGGGGCAGATAAGATCGACGACAAGGATACGGAAAACCTGTCAAACGAAATCGCAAAGAAGATACAGGACGAAATGACTTATCCGGGGCAGGTAAAGATTACGGTTATCCGCGAAACCCGTGCTGTAAGTTATGCGAAATAAAGTCCTTTAGGATATATTTGAAACTAAAATTTAAGGTGGCCGGTCTGAAGAGATCGGCCATTTTTTGTTGGCTGAAACTGTTAATTATTAGACTGTCGGGAATATATATCAGGGTGATGTGAATAGTCTATTTTGCACAATAACAAGTTGTTATCTGTCTTTTCGTGTTGTGTTTTATCAGTTAAATTAATATATTTGCCGTGAGAGGTACGAAAATCACTATATTCTATATCTAATTACTCATTTAAATCTTTTACCACAATGACACTAAAAAAGTTTGTTTTGATTCCCGTGATTATTGGTGTTTTAGCATGCCTAATACAGGCATTGGACCAGTTGTTGTACACCTCTGTGCCTCCCGAAGGAAATGTCGGTTTTAGTTGGATCTCTTTTCAGTCGTGGGCGGTTTACTTCCTGGCCGGTTGTACGGTGAGGGGAGGGATAAAAGCCTTTATTGCTTATGCGATCGGTATTGCTGCCTCCATTGTTATTATGGTTCTAGGCGGTGCGATGACGCCTGCTCTGGGATTCTTTGCCGTACCTGTGGCGGTAGGAGTGATTGTTTTCTGTGCTATTTTCTGTGAGCGGAGCGAATGGCTGTCCTTAGTACCGGCGTTGTTTATTGGTGCAGGTGCTTTCTTCGCCTTTATGAATTATGTGCCGAATGCCACTTTTGCTACGGCAGCTCTGACGGAGATGATTTATTGTACGATCGGTCTCTTATTCGGTTATATCACTATCTGCCTGCGTAGTGCTTATGAAAAGAAAGTAAGCGAAGACGCAGAGTAGCATTTTTCTTCACCTGCTACCCAAATCGTCATACAGCGTTTGTAACAGTACTTTGCCTTTATTCAGGCGGGTTTCGCTGTTTGTTACCGGGGTTTCGAGCAAGGGTTTGTTGCTTTCGTTGTCGTATATTGAAACGCCTGTGCTGTCGATGAAACCGAATCCGTTGGGGAAGGTGTAGAAGGCGTATTTGGGGGAGCCGGGATCGAGTATGTCGCGGCTGAATATGAAGGAGTCGTGCGGCAGGTTCAGCTGGTACAATAGGGTGGCAGCCAAATCTGTCTGGTTGGCATAGGTGTCGATCACCATCGGCTCTTTAACGGCTCCGCCCAACCAGATCATCGGGATGTGGAAACGACGGGGTTCGTAATCCGTCAGTGTTGAAGGGTAACGGAAACCGTGGTCGGATATCAGCACGATCAGTGTGTTCTTCCAGGTCGGCAATTCCTTTAGCTTATCTACAAAGCTACCGATGCAACTGTCGGTAAATGCAACGGAATTGAGATACGGGTCATCCAGATGGTGGAAAGGCACTTCGAACGGTTCATGGCTGCTCAACGTCAGGAATGTACTGAGCCACGGTGTTTTTTCGTCCCGGCTTTTGATCGATTCGTATAGATGGGTGAAAGTAATATCATCGTTTGCTCCCCATTTACTGAGGCGGCTGGAGAGTGGAAAGTCACGGTCGGCAGTGATTTGGCTGTATCCCGAACTGAAGAAGTAACTTTGCATATTCGTAAAGTTGATATCTCCCCCGTAAAGCATATCGGCTACATATCCCTGTTCTCCCAGGCTTTTGGCGATAGAAGGAAGTGTCTGGCTTTTGGCGGGATACTTCATGATAGAAGTCGTCGGCTGTGCCAGATAACCGTTCAGTACGGCAACAATTCCTCTGTCGGTACGGAAGGAGTTGGCATACATATTGGTAAAAGTGATACCCTCTTTGCTTAGCCTGTTCAGATTCGGGGTGATCCCCGCTTCTCCTCCCACGGCTTCGATGGCGTTTGCCGTAAAACTTTCCATCAGGATGATCAGTATGTTTGGACGGTCGGTTGTCAGCAGATCGACCTTTTCCGTGTTATTTGTCAGGCTGTCATCCGGAAGGGTCAGTGCGGCATAACGCTCCTTTCTCTCTTCTTCCGGGAAGAAATTGAACTGGGCGGCAAAATCCTGTTGTTTGCTGAGAGAAGCGAGCAGGCTGAATGCCGGATTGATCGCTGAGTGGTTCAGAAACTGGTTTTTGCTGAAATAGACCATGCCGACATTGGCGGTTGAAGTAGTCACGCCTCCCCGGATCGGAATGAAAAGGATGCCGGCGAGCAGCAGGACTATGATGGTCCCTCCCAATCTGTTACGGGCCGGAGTCACGGGAAATAAAGGTACGATAAACCGTTTAAACAACCAGAATATCCCGTAAGCATAGATCCCGAAAAGAGCGAACTGAAGCAGGAATGTACCGACCGGCACGCTGGCCATGGCATCGGCGGGCGATTGCAGGTAAAAGAACAGGGTAGCGTCCAGCCGGAACCCCCAATAACCATACAGGGCAACGTCTACCGCAAAGATGGCTGCAACCACGATTCCCATAATCAGAAAATAACTTTTCAGGAACTTCTGATAGAACCTCCCCGGCAACCAGATGGAAATCAATACAGAGAGAAGCGGAATAACTGTCAGATACCCTGAAACCGTACAATCCAGCAATAGACCATGAGTAATTACCTTAAGGTAATCGGTTAGCGAACCCCCGTTCGCTAAGGCATGGTGATATAACATGAAGACCGGCTTTTGAATGGCGAGGACCGGAAGCCAACCAATAAATACTGTCAGAAGAAATAACAACCGCTTTTTCATCTCTATATAATATATGTAATACACACCCCCTG
>OHQM01000559.1_pt1 | contig 19462 bp, 21 predicted proteins | sample 1577941 | NCBI WGS metagenome assembly OHQM01 (sample SAMEA3879604, study PRJEB24766) | human gut metagenome | biome: human-associated habitat; feature: feces | place: USA | collected 1985/1987
CCTCGGGCGGCGGTATATCTCCGATGCAGCTTCACGAACCTTTGCGGGATCGGCATCCCGCAAAACTCTAAATTCGAATTGCGGCCTTCAGCCCCCCCCCGGATACCGCATAGTCCTGTATGCCGGACGCATCCGCAAAAATCGGATGTTAGAAGATTCTAACGTCCGGAATGTACTCCGTAGAGATCGCTTCGTTTGCGGGCATCGTTTTTTTGCTTTACCTTTGCATCCCCGTAAGGAAAAGCCCTGTTTTTCCGGAAATTTCAGAGAGATAAAACTTTACCTAATCATGTATTGGACACTCGAACTGGCTTCGAAACTCGAAGACGCCCCCTGGCCCGCCACCAAAGATGAATTGATAGACTACGCCAATCGCTCGGGACTTCCCGAAGCGGTTCTGGAGAACTTGCAGGAGATCGAAGAGGACGACGAGGTCTTCGAATCGATCGAGGAGCTTTGGCCGGACTATCCTTCGAAAGAGGATTTTCTGTTCAATGAAGATGAATATTGAGTTTCCTCAAACTGCATGAAAGACACCCCGATACGGTCTGAAAACCGTACCGGGGTGTCTGATTGTTCGGAAACGAACAGCCTTTCAGGGCCGCAGCGTGCGGAACCACGTCTGAATATCCTCTTGCAAAGTGCTCCTGTAAGATCGCCGCACGGATTCGAAACATTCCCACTGCTGCATAAAAACCTCCGCACCGAACAATTCCGGCCGTGGCATGTAGCATCGAAAAATGCCTGCGGGAGCATCGTCCGGTCCATCTTAACGGACGAGAACAGGTCCGGATTCAGCCACTTTATCTCTTTACAGCAGTTTTGTATCCAACGGATTCCCCGTCGGAAATTCCCACCGTCTGATGCCTGGCTCCGTTACATTCGATCCATGCCGTCAATACCGCAACGATATATCGTTGTTCTTCAGTCGCCAGTTCCCGCCCGGGCGGGATGCCATGCCACTTGGCCAGACATCCCCGGCAGCAGCAAGCCGTGGCGTGCTGGGCGATAAAGACCGGATGCCCGCGCATCGGGGTCTGCCGCCCGTCATTGGGAATAACGGCCGGAGCGAGGCGTGTGCGCACGAAATCTGCGGCATGACGCCGGATAGTCTCCATGCCTTTTCGCTCGATATAGGCGATATCTTCCGCTTTCAGACGAAATCTTCGGCGGAACTCGGATGTCGCCAGTCGGGCAAACAACGCATCGAAGGATTCTGCCGCATGGGTATTTTCAATCATTTCTCTCCGCAGATTAAGTCAGCAACAAAGATACGAACAGTCAATGCGTTTTTATCCGTTCGGACGGGATTTTCATTTGGGATATTCCGGAAACAGTATCAACCATGCCAATCCGACGGCTGCCGGCAGCGACAAAATTCCCGTCGTCAGGAGCAGCGCTTTCAATAAAGTTTCCATACGGGCGCTACTTAGAATATGACGACCATGCTGGGAAACGGCGCCGGAGCCGTGCCGTCGCCGAAGCGCAGACGCCCGCGTATAAACCGGATTTCACGGGCCCTGCGGTAGATGAACTCGTGGAAATAACGGGTGTCGGTCCGGGCGGGAATGAGCAGTACGACCGTCGTTCCGGGCTTGCGGGACTCGCGCCAGCATTTGAATACCCAATCATAAATCGCCCTTCCGTAAGGCGGGTTGCAGAAAACCGTTTCTCCGGCCCAGTCCTGCTCCAGCCCGTTGTCCGCTATGGTGTAGAATTTTCCGCACTTGGCGTTCCCGACCGAGGCACACGGATCGAGGGTGAAATGGAATTCTGCGTCGAGGGCGTCGAAGAACGCCTGCGGGGTCGTCCAGTCCATCTTAACGGACGAGAACAGGGCCGGATTCAGCCGCTTCATCTCCTTACAGCAGTTTTGCGTCTAACAACTCTTTGGCCGCTATCTCCACCGTCTGATGGCGGGCTCCGTTTTTCTCGACGATTTCCAGCAAAAGCACCTTGTCGTCGGGGATCGTAAGCTTGGGCAGCGCGAATACCGTCCGCTGACGCTGGTGCCCCCTTACAACTGCCGGATCGTTGCATACGCGCAGGATTTCGAGCGATGTCTGCTGTTGTGCCGTACGCTTGGCGAGTTTGCGATCCGCTACGATGAACCGCCGCGCATCCACCTCGAAGGAGATGTTCGTGTCGTTCGAGATGCAGGTGTGAATGTATATCACGTCATTGAACACGTAAATCCCCAACACTTCGACTTCAATGCCGTACTTCTTCGCACGAATGCCCTTCACGTCCGTACGGTTTTGGCGGTATATGTCGCTCAACATGCGTTTTACGGTTGCGGGCTTTTCGCGGCCTACTTCGCGCAGCAGCACCCGTCCCTCGGATGCTGGGGCCGTCGGCTGCGGATAGCCCACGGCAGCCAGTTTCTTCATACTTTCTGGTTGCGGTTCCTGCACTGTAAGATTGAGGGTCGAGACAACCGGGTTCTCGGCATAGTGGACATCGAACGTGAAAAATCCGCCGTCTTCGGTGATGACCGTCAGGTTTGTTTCTGCTGCGAAATTCCGCACGGCCGCCTTCACCCGCACGACGTTTTCGGCCCCGTCGGCCTTGCCTGCTATGATGTCCATCGAGCCGATGTCGATATACGTGACGGGCGACGGGAAGAGGATGTGTACAGTCTTGGTGAATCCCGCTTCGATACGCAGGGGCCGGATCTCCGCCGGCGTTTCCGGTGTCGTTCGTGCCGTAACCTTTACCGCTGCGATTGCCGCGACGATCAGAATCAGATAAATAAGGTCTCGTTTCATGTGTGTTCTATTCTTTTGAAATCAATAATAGCTGATGGTTGGCTTTGAGGGTTATCTTCACCTCGCGGAGCTTCCCGGCGACATACTGCGACGAAGCCTGCAATCCTCCGCGCGCCAGCTCCGAAAGGACCTGCTGCCCGGCCGAACGGGTGACGTTTACGCTCGTGCCGGCTGTCTGCCCGACAGACGCCAGCGCCTCTTTGAGGGCCGTCCGCTCGCGGGAGTTCGGGACGTTGAGCCCCGGCTGGCCGTCGAGGTCGTAAGCCACGGCTTCGACGGCGAAGATCCGTCCGCCGTATTCGACGGACGACACCGTGACTTGCAGCCGCATTCCGGAGATCGTCGCAAGACCGTATAGCGGCGTATAACGGGGAATGGTCACTCCGTCGATACGCACGGCTTCCAGCAACCGCAGTTGCACGGTGCTTCCGGCACGTATGATTTGCGTCTGAGCGACACAAGCCCTGACAGTCGGAATGTCGGCATGCGCGACATCACCTGCCGCCGTGAGAAATCCCAAGTTACGTTCGATGGTGAAATCCGCCCGCGTGTCGAGTGTCGAGGCTTCGACCTCACCTTCCCGAACGGGCCGCATGACCGACAGGCGCGAATCCTTCCGCTGCTTCGTCGGCTCAACAGTTTCTTCATCTACGGCCACTCCGCCGCCGAGATACTTCCGGGCGAGCTTGTACTGCTCCTCGGCCAGTTCCAGCGGATCGGGCTGCTGCCGCTCGGCGTCGAGCTGGGATTGCAGGGCTGCGACCTGCTCTTTCAGGGCTTCGACCTCGGCATTGCGCTGCGGAGCGGCGTAGAAGCCCTGCACCTGCCGCTGCATGGCCCGGTTGGCCTCGGAGGCCCGCAGTGCGGGGTTGTCCGCCGGTGCAGGCTCCTCGGCAGGTTTGAGCCCGTCGTCCAGCAGCGAGAACGAGTTGTCGCCGAGTGTCATCATGCGTCTCTGCTGCTGTTCCTCGCTGCGGAGCTGTTCCGCGGCTTTGCGTTTGTCTCCGACGGTGGCCTGCGCCTTGCCGTCCGGGACCGACGTATTGATCCCCGCGGCCCCCTCTTGGGGCTTGACGGGCGCAGGCCGGAATATGAACCACAGCACGACGAAGAAGATGCATCCGAGGATCGCCGTGAAGAGCAGTACCTTGCGTTTGCGCTGCCGTTCGAACTCCGCCGAGGGGTCGCTGCACGGATTCTTGTTGTCTGTCATAATGGTTTACGGTTTAAGATGTAATAATTCGGGATGTCCGATCTCTAACTCCGATCCCATGTCCGCTGCGAACAGGAGCCAAAGGTAAAGGAAGAGAAGCAGGACGAGCGCCGCGAGTACGATCCGCTCCCGGATGCAGGGCGCGAGCATGTCGTGCCGGCGCCGCAGCGACCGCCGCACCCAACGGATGCGGCAGCGCAGGGAATGCGGTTTAGCGGTCATAGGTCGCAATGTCTTTGTTCTCGACGATGTTCAGCGCCTCGACCATAAAGCCCTGCGGGTTGTTGTCCGAGCGGGAGACGTTCACCAGACGGCATGTCGTGACGAGCGACCGCTCCGTGACGGTGCTCTCGCGCAGGATACGCTGCCGTGCAAAGGTCGTAACCTCGTAAGGATAATGGTTGAAATCGCAGCGGATGCTGTCCACTTTGACCATCTGCGAGACATTGCCCGCGATCAGGCGGTTGAAGAATCCCTTTTCCTGCAGAACCTTGTAGTAGGATAAGGCGCTTTTGTCGGCCATCTGCAAGGCGCGTCCGACATTGGACTCGATGGCCGCCTTGTCGGGCGAGAGGGTGAAGAAGAGCTCGTGGAAGCGCCGCACATGTTCACGGGCCTCTACGGGACGGTTCTGTGCGAGGTCCTGCGAGAGCGCCACCATCAGCGAGCGTCCGTTGTCCAGCACGTAGATCTTCTGCCGCTGCCGTTCGGCGAAAGAGTAGGACATCCAGACCGCCGCCACGGTAACGACGGCGCAGACTCCGGCGAAGACGAGCGCGTACATGCGCAGCTGCCGAAACGATGTTTCGATGTTCGTTAAACACTTGAATTCCATAATAACGGGTTATTTTATTTTCTGAAAATAAGCCGGGCGCCGTTCATGATGCCGCGTCCCACGGCCTTACCGCCCGATAATGCCGCCGAGCCGGCGCCTTTGGCCCCGGCCCATGCTTTGCCGGCCGTCCATCCGGCTCCGGCGCTTACGAGCGAGGTCATCTTCGAGACGGTCTTGTTGTAGGCGGCGAATCCGTTCGCCTGCACGACCCACGAGGCGATCGAGGGGATGCAGAGGTATCCGCACACGGCCACGAGCATGAAGATCAGGTTCAGGCTGTTCGACCAGTCCACATACCAGTTGTAGCCTCCGGCCATCAGTTCGGCATCGTGTCGCATGGCGAGACTTTGCAGACGTGCGATGATCGCCGAGAAAAGATCCGAGATCGGCAGCCACAGGTAGATCGAGACATACTTCGTGAGCCATTGCGTCAGCGTGGACTGAAATCCGTCGAACACGGAGATGGCGAAGGCGATCGGCCCCAGCAGGCTCAATACGACCAGATAAAAAGTCCTCAGCACGTCGAGTATGACGCTCGCCGCCGCGAAGAGCAGTTCGAGTATCCATGCCAAGCCTTTGAAGATAAGTCCTTTTACAGACCATGAGGAGCGTTCCTCGTTCATGCGGTCGAGTGTCTGCTGTGTCTGGTCGTCCACGCCCAGCTCGCTGAGCTCGCGCTCCATCTCCTCGTCCTCGGCGTAGTAGCTGTCCGGAGGCATCTGCTCGCGGCCTTCGAGTTCGAGCCGCTCACGCCGCTCCTGCCATTGTTCCATGTCGAGCGTCTGCCCGGCCATAAGCGAATGCGTTGCCTTTACCAGCGGCGAGAGAATGCCGTTCAGGCTTCCCAGCACGAGTGTCGGAAAGAACAGGATGCAGATTCCGATGGCGAAGGGCCGCATAAGGGGAAAGAGGTCGATAGGTTCGGCTTGGGCCAACGACTGCCAGACGCGGTAAGCGATGTAGAGCAGCGCCCCGATCCCTGCGATGGCCATTGCGACCTGCGACATCGGGTAGCACAGCGCCATCATATCGTCGTATAACACCCGGAGAATCGTATGCAGATTCTCCGTAAGGGAAAGCATGCGTACCATCGTCGGCTACCAGTAGCGTTGTTCGTCGGTTCCGTACAATGAGAGCACACCCTCCATGTCCCGCTTCCGGGCGGCCCGCAGCAGGGATATGGAGATGTTCTTGCGCGTGTAGTAGCGTGCCAGGTCGCGGTGACGCCGCAGGACGCCGTAGACGCGCTGCACTACGTCGATACGGTCCTTGTCCGTCAGGGACATGTCCGTAGGGTTCACGATGTCCTGCAGCTCCTTCAATTCCCCGGCCGACTCCTCGATGATGCGGGCGTAGCCTGCGGCGATGGCCGCGAGCTCCGCGGGCGTGAAGTTCTCGTCGCCGACCATGCGGCGATAACCGTCGACGTAGATGTCCGAGATTTCGCCCACGAGCAGGATGCACTGCTGCACCTTGCGGGCCGAGCGGACGAGGTTGCTGACGGATTTCAGGGCGTCGTAGTATCGCTTCCCCTGCTCATAAATCTTCACGGTTTCCTGAAAACTTTGCAGCATGGTGGAGCCGTTCTTGGCGGCTTCGACGACCTGCTTGGTGGAGTTGACGATCCCCTGCGCGAGGTTCGTAGGGTCTGAGACGACCCACTGGGCGTATGTGCTGAGGCCCGTGCAGACAAGGCACAGACACAGCAGGATGATTTTCTGTTTCATGCTTGAATTGATTGTGTTATTGAGGATATTCACCCGAAGACGGGCATCACCGCTTTATCCGCCGACCCGAAGCCGGCTGTTCGGTTTGCTCTTCCCTTGCAGAATTGATTTCTTTCTGCCGCACCCCGGAAATATGTTTCTCCGGCTTCGGGCCTTTCTGTCGCAGGGATTCGAACAGATCGTCCGCGTAGGGCTGCCGCCCGGTTATACGTACGAGCCGTGCATCCAACTCCCGGAAGGCTTTTTCAATCTGCCGGGACTGGTCTTCGCGGGGGATGCCCGACTCGATACCGTATTTGTCGAGCAGTTGCAGGTTGATATAAGGGCTGTCGATCTTTTCCGGGAAGCGTGCGAACCATCCTAACGTCTGCAACTCGGCATCGAGTTTCTCGATGTAGGTTTGCCGCAGGGGAATTTCCGGATCGCTCTCCAATATCCTCTCGGCTTCCCGTACCATGCGGTTCTCGGCCTTCCAGATTCGCTCCCGGAGCTGGTACACCTGCTGCGGATCGTCCGGACATGCCGGGCCGTCCAGCTGCCCGCGCATCTCCTGCAACTGGCCCATATCGGTATCCCAATCGTAGAGTCGCACGACGTAACAGGAGGGCATATAACGTCCACTTGTTTCTGCCAGATGGCGCAGCTCGCGGAATGTCTCGGCGCGGAACTGCCGGTCGATGATATGCGCAGCGGCCTGCACCTCGGCCATCGGCGGCTGCCGGAGCTTGCTGTCGGGATGCTGCTCCAGATAGGCATCCAAGAGAAAGGTGTGCATGGCCAGCAGGCCGTGCAGGGAGTGGGCGGTGTCTGCCGGAACATCCGCGAGGCGGCGCCCGATCTTTTTTGCAAACGGTGTTCTGCACAGGGCATCCATCAGCTCCAGCATATCTTTTCCCGCCGCATCTTCGGGCGTCTTGAGAAAACGGGATGTCGCTGTATTCATTGTCAGTCCGATTCCGGCAATGGTCAGATCCGATTTCCGGTGCCGTCGCACAAGATCTGTAACATTGCTTATATCCCGTTCCCGAAGCAGGTTCTCTGCATGACGGGCAATGAGGGTACTTCGATGCTCCCTTTCCCAGTCCGGCTTGCGGCGGAATAGCCGTGCAATCCTATCTTTCCATTCCATAGCCGTCGGATTTGAGGACGTATAATTGTAGGCGGAGTCCGCCGAAGGGCTGCCCCAGCAAGCAGGGGCAGCCCGGAAATACCGAATGACGCTCCATTATTCGGCCGGTTCGTTGAAGTCGCACGCTTCGGCACTGATTGCGTCGTCTTCCTGCCGCCGGATGCAGTCCTCCGGAACGAAACGTCCGTAACAGCCGATGGTGAGTGTCTCGGTGGAAGCATCGTAGATCACGCGGTTGCCGTCGTCGGCGCCGAGCCAAAGACGGTGGCGGCGCAGCGCGATGATGCCGTCCTGTACGAGGCGTTTGTAGCAGAGCGCGTGGTCGAAAACGAGGATGCGCCACATGCCCTCGCCGATGCGGCGTATCGAGGCCGAGAGGTTGTTTTCCGCCGAGAGCCACGCTCCGCAGATACGGTCGGCGTCGAGTTGTTCCCGAAGGTCCGCCAAGGTGCGGATAACTTCGGTGCGGGTTCTGATCTCCTGCTGAAGGGCCGCTACGGCCGACGCAGGCGTCGATTGGTTACTGTTCATTGTTTTTGAGTTTTGAGGTTCGTTTGAAAGCGTCGCCCGGCACGAGGAGCAGTGCATCGGCCGGGGGCGTGTAAAAGAGATCGACCCGGCATCCGCCGTAGGCCGTATAATAGACGCAATCCTTGTAGTATAGGAGGTGCGTTTCGGACGTGCTGCAGTGCGTGATGGTGATCCGGAATTTATCACCGCACGGCTCGATCACCAGCCGCGAGTCGTCGAGCGTCGAATGCCATGCTCCGCACAGGGGACGGATTTTGCGGTATTCGTAATCGTAGAAGAGGCGGAAAGCTCCGAGCACGGCGGCCAATGTCAGCAGGATACCGGCGCATATCCAAAGCAACTGTTTCATAACAGGAAGAATTAAGATTCGGTGTTCGTTTTACGCTCGCGTGCCAGCTGGCGGATGGCGGCTTCGATGTCGCCGCCGAGCTTCTCGGCAAGCTCCATTACCTGCATCTTTTCCGACTCTTCGGTGGTGTAACACAGGTACTCTGCCGCACTCGTTTCAGTGGCATAGACCGCCGACTGCACGCCTCCGAGTCCGATCCAGACCTCTTTATAGAGGCGTTTTGGATCGTTCGAGAGGTTGATCGACAGAATCTGTGCCCGCTCCTTGTCCGTCAGACCCAGCAGACGTTGTATGCCGTCGAATTTCGAGAGATACTTGCGCTGGTCCAACAGGATTTTGCAGTCGGCGTTGTTGATGATCGACTCCTTGACGATGGGCGACGAGATGATGTCGTCCACCTCCTGCGTCACCACGACCGCCTCGCCGAAATACTTGCGAACGGTTTTAAACAAATACCTAATATATGCACTCATATTGGCCGAGGTGAGGGCCTTCCAGCACTCCTCGATGAGAATCATCTTGCGGACGCCTTTCAGCCGCCGCATCTTCGAGATGAAGGTCTCCATGATGATGAGCGTCACCACCGGCAGCAGCGTCCGGTTCGAGGAGATGTTGTCCAGCTCGAAGACGATGAAACGTTTGTCCAGCAAATCCAGCTGTTTGTCGGAGTTCAGCAGGTAGTCGTACTCGCCGCCCTTATAGTAAGGTTCCAGCACGTTCAGGAAATTTTCGAGGTCGAAATCCTTCTCGCGCACGCGCTTCTGCTCCAGAAGCCGCCGGTAGTCGGTTTCGACGAACTCGTAAAAGGTATCGAACGAGGGGACGATGGAGCGGTCGGTGCGGAGCTTCGAGAGGTAGAGGTTCACGGCGTTCGAGAGCGCCACCTCCTCCGAGCGCGTCGGCTCCTCGGATTCGCGTTTCCAAAGGGTCAGCAGCAGCGTCTTGAGCGACTCGCGCTTCTCCACGTCGTACACTCCGTCCTCGACATAGAAGGGATTGAAGGCGATGGGCGCCTCCTCGGTGTAGGTGAAATACACCCCGTCGCGGCCTTTGGTCTTGGCGTGAATCAGCGAGCAGAGCCCTTGGTAGGAGTTGCCCGTGTCGACCAGCAGGATATGCGAACCCTGCTCCCAGTACTGACGAACCAGATGGTTCGTCAGATAACTCTTGCCCGAGCCCGACGGTCCGAGGATAAATTTATTCCGATTCGTGATGACGCCGCGCTTCATCGGAAGGTCCGAGATGTCCAGATGGAGGGGTATGCCCGACAGGCGGTCGGACATCTTGATTCCGAAGGGCGAGAGCGACGAGCGGTAGTTGGTCTCCTCATTGAAAAGACAGAGCGCCTGGTCGAGGAAGGTGTAGAAACTCTCCTCGGCGGGGAAGTCGGCCTCGTTGCCGGGAATCGCCGCCCAGAACAGCACCGGCACGTCCACCGTGTTGTGATGCGGCGTGCATCCCATCAGCGCGAGCTGCGAGCCCACGTCGTTGCGGATGCGCTTCAGCTCCGCTTCGTTCTCGGCCCATGCCATGACGTTGCAGTGGCACCTTACGGAGCGCAGCCCCTGCGAATGCGCCTCATTGAGGTACATTTCGATGTCGAGTAGGTCAGCCCCCTTACGGGAGCTTTCCCCTCTAAGAACCGTACGTGAGAGTTTCCCCTCATACGGCTCAAGCAATTCAAAACTTTTATTTGTAACTAAAAGCCGGCTCATAGTAACTTCCATTTATTTCTGTTAGTAATTCGGCTGCAATGATCATGTATTAGGACTTTCGCCTTTCTACTGCTCCCTGTCATTTCAGTAATTTTCCAGGGAGTTTCCCGTGTGATGTGCTTGCCACACACAGGGCAACATTGCATTTGCTGATTCCACAGGCGATAGATATATTGCTTGCCGTCTAAGTGTGCAAGCATTCTTCGGGTCTTGTATTGATCGAAGAAATCTTTCCAATCGGCATCATATGGGTTGGCCTCACTGCGGATTTTGATATGTCGCTTTATTTTCGTATCCGACAATCTCACAAGAGTGTGGTATTTATCCACTTTCCTGTTTTCAAGCGGTACGGCAAAAGTCCAGCTTCTACCTCTTACAGTGTGATAATACTTGTTGGCAATCCATCGTTTACCTTTTTTGGGATGTCTTCTGCGAGACCATCGCCATAGTTTGTTGAAAATTTGTGCATCTGTTTTACGGAAAGTTTCCGATGCAGAACACCCCTTGTAGTAGTTCGCCCATCCTCTAATGACTGGGTTTAGCAATCGTATCAAAGATTGTTGCTTAGAAGACTTGTTCTTGTCCACTATTTCACGAACCTTATCTAAAAATCTCTTTCGACTCTTCTTGGATGGTTTTGTGATAAACTTGCCTTTATATTTTCTGATATTGAACCCAAGAAAATCAAACCCTTCTTCTATATGAGTTATCTTAGTCTTTTCTTCTGATAAGGTAAGCCCTCTTGCTTGAAGAAACTCAATGACTAATGGTTTAACATGGTTCTCCAACAACTCCTTACTCTCTCCTGTGATAATAAAATCATCCGCGTAGCGAACAAGATTTATCATAGGAGTATAGTAATTTTTCTTCGAGCGGTTTATCGGAAAGCTATCGGCAAGCAGTTTTTCCAGTCCGTCCAAAGTCATATTTGCAAGAGTTGGGGAGATGATGCCGCCTTGAGGAGTTCCCTCCTCTGTCGGAAAAAGTTGCTTGTTGAAAATAAATCCACTTTTCAACCATTTACGGAGCAAAACTTTATCCATAGGGATATTGTCAAGCAACCATTCATGACTGATATGGTCGAAACAACCTTTGATATCACCTTCTAAGATCCATTGTGGGGATGTCGTCCTTGCCAGGTCATTGAAGCATTGTTGAACGGCATCTGCCGTGCTCCTTTCTTTTCTGAAACCATAAGAATTGGCATCAGCCGTTGTTTCAGCTACGGGAGCCAGTGCCATCAGATACAATGCCTGCATAGCCCGGTCTTTCATAGTTGGTATACCCAATGGTCTTAATTTCCCGTTACTCTTTCTGATATGTACTCGTCTCAGAGGTTGGGGTGTATAACCTCTCCTTTTCAGTTCGGTTATTGCACACACTTTAGCATCTGGCGTTTTCCATGTTACCATATCGACGCCAGCCGTTTTACTCCCATTATTGGAAGTTACACGTCTTACCGCTAATGCTTTAGCGTAAAACGAGTGGGTCAGTGTCCACTGCAAGGCTTTGACCTTGTTGTGGCGACCCTCTTTTTGAGCCTTTACAATACGCGCTTGTAGCTTTTGAACCGCAGCTTCGCATTTGAGCCAATTTATACTGTCCCATTTGCTCTGCGTTTGGTCAGTCGATGCACACGATTTTTTAATTTCGTTCATTTGCTTTTCTCCTTTTAAAAGTTCTAAAAGTTTCTTGTAAAGAATCACCTACCGCAGAAGTCAGCCTGCTTTCGCAGCGGGATGATGTTTCAATCCCTATTCACCCCATTACAGGGTGGCATTCGCTTTTTCTGCAATCCTATACCCGCACTCCATTCGGCATTCCTTACGGTCTGCTTACCTGTCATTGGCAGGAGAAATACGGGCTTACTACGTTCCGTGCAAGTAACTTATAAGTGGGTTAGGTTCTGTCTATTACACCGGCAGTACTCTGTTCGTGTATTCCCAGAATGGAGAGGAATAACCGACTGCTTCCCTTTTGGGCTGAAGCCTATCAGTATCTTTGGCTTCTTCAACCTTACGACGTTTAGACGACAGTTCGCTTACGCTAACCATACCACCCAAGCCAAGCTCCCTGACTGTATGATACTAACAGCCATTGTCTTTCCCTCACGGTTCTGACTGCTCCTTTCGGAAGGGCTACCTTGTCTGGACAGCTTTGATACAGTATATTACTATTGGTGCATCTGTCCATAGGCTACCGTTGACGAAACAACGGGTTAAATCTAAGTTTAACAATTACTTACACAGCGACGTATCGCACCCACTCCCGGTTGATGGCGTTCGAGCGCGAATAGGCCGCCAGCGAGTTCATGTTCCGGGCCGAGGCTTCGAGACGCTTGAGCGTTTCGTCGTGGTCGTCGAGGAAGATCACCTGATTGTAGACATGGTTGCAGGAGAGCAGCAGCCCCACGGGCGCCGCGAAGGAGAGGCGGCAGTCCGAGCGGTCGGTCGAGAGGCGTTCGTAGCGGAAATCCGTCGCCACGCTCTGCGGCAGCATGTCCAGATCGGAGAGCGTGTGCATCGAGAGGTATTTGTCCCCGATACGCATCACGTCCGGGTCGAGACGGATATCCTCGTTGACGACCGGACGCTGTTCGTCCGAGAGGGCGAAGTAACGGGCCAGCAGCCCGGCGTCGTCCGCCGTGCCGACGATCTCTGCTTCCGTAAGCCGCTCGACGCGCACGAGGCCCGAATCGTTCAGGATGCGTTCCATCTGCTCCGCGGCCTCCAGAAAGCGCGTCACGGCATCCGTGTCGCGCATCTCCCGCGGGACGATGAAACCCCGGCACAAGACAGACGAGGCGCTGGTCTGCCGCATCCGTTCGGGCGTGGTCTTCGTAACGAACAGGTAGCACGTATGGCGCAGGTAGGGCCGCTCGTTGAAATGACGTTCGTAAGAGCGGGCGAGAAAGCTCCGCTCGGAGCCCTCCTCCGGTGCCATGTATCGCTCCTCGATAAAGAAATCCTGCTTGTGGACGACCGTGTAATCCGGCAGCACTCTCAGGGCTTTGAGCCATGCACCGTGCAGCGCTTCGTACTCCTCGCCCGTGAGGGTGAAGAGTTCGGGCAGCGAGACGCGGTAAGCCGCGGTGATGTCGGCGAACTTGGAGATGATGCAGTTGTTCTCGACGCGCAGCAAAGGGAATTTCGATTCCAAGGTCGAGGTTTTCAAGGTTCCGCGCATAAACTTATGATTTTATGGTTCGACGAAAGCGCAACAGCCGCCCGACGGCCCGGCGGTGAACGATGCGCCGCGGATGCCGGCGCGAGGCCATGAGCTTCTGAAGCCCGTGGGGGCCGAAACGGCGGTTCAGGTAGAAGGTGCCGCCCGTGACGGCAAGGCCGGCTGCGAGGGCGAAGAGGATGCAGAAGCCCTGCGGGACGCCGCTCATGTACATTCCGGCGAAGCAGACGAAGACGCCCAGAAGCCCTGCGACGAACAGCACGAGGTACTGCGCTGTGAGCCGTAGGCTAAGAACCCGGTGCCTTGCCGTATTTCTACGGTAGGTTTCCAAGAACTCGCCTCCGAACCGTGCTTGCACCTCTCGGCGCACACGGCTCTCCACTAACATATTCAGTCTATTATCCCGTGATGTATCTTGTTGTGACAGGGAATACATACAGCTAACGTCTTTCTCTGACGTCCAATCATTTGGATTTTCCATGGCTCTTTGCCTTTTAAGTCTTTGAGTCTTTTGACGTGGTGTATTTCAATGTTTTCCGTTGCGCCACACAATTCACACTTACCCGCTTTTAACCTTTGTATAAGGCTTGATACAGTGGTATTGAAAATCGTGTTGGCTACATGATCACAACTCGCGTCCATCGCGGTTGTTTTACGCTTAAAGCTCCCGTTGAAGAATACCCGCATCTTCTTTCCTCCTTTCTTGTCCTCATAGAAAACCGCAAAATCTTTGTGATGTCGATACTTTGCGATAATCTTTCGGGCTGTCGTACTGTACTTTCGTGCAAAAGTCTTATACAGACTGTATTGCATGATGTACTTGAAAGAATTCAGGTGTGAACTGTTATTTGCGATAGAAAAATAGTTTGCAAAACCTCGGATTTCTCTGTTATAGGCATCCAGTATTTCGAGGTCGTCCAGATGTAGCAACTTTGTCCGGCTTGTGGGTTTCCATTTCGCTTTACCCTCGAATTGATGAATTTCCATCGCCTCGTAGTAGAGAAGTTTATCCCGCATTGTGAACATTGGCACTTCCAACACTACCTTTTTGCCGTAAGCCTTAATAAGTACTCCCGATTTCTCGCCTCTTAACGTCTTATCCGTGAATGGTCGGACATAGATTTCATAGCCGAGGAATTTTGCCTTTCTATTGCCGTGCGTGATTAAGGTCTTTTCTTCGGAGAGCGTCAATTTCAGTTTCTCGCCGAGGAAATTCTTAATATCCTCTTTGATGGCCTCACAGTCCGATTTACTGCCAATCACTCCGATAATAAAATCATCGGCATACCTCACATACTTAATCCGTCTATATCCCTCGTCCATTTCATCGACAGAGGGTAAGTGCATCCTGTTTTTCTGATGTTGCTTAATCGCGTCAATCAGTTCCTTCCGAGTATCTTTATCCTTGGTTTGCTTCAGCTTTGTGCCGAGCCACCAAATTTTCCTGGAATACCGTTTGTACTCAAGGTTCATTGCCCGTCTGTCGCCTCTATCGAATTGACAGGCATACTCTTTCATGTACTTATCCAGCTTGTCGAGATAGATATTAGCCAGTATCGGGCTAATGATGCCACCTTGCGGTGTTCCGCTGTATGTTCTATGAAATGTCCAATCTTCGATGTAGCCAGCTTTCAAAAATTTCCACATTAGCCGGATAAAGCGGTCGTCTGCGATACGTTCTTTCAAGATTCCGATAAGTACATCATGGTTGATGTTATCGAAGAATCCTTCAATGTCGCCCTCGATAAACCACTTGGCCGCAGTAAAATTCTTCTGCACCTGTATCAGTGCGGTGTGGCAACTGCGTTTGGGTCGGAAACCGTGCGAGGTGTTCTCAAAACTACCTTCATAAATTGCTTCCAACAGCATTCGCAATACCTCCTGCACTAATTTGTCGTCGATAGACGGTATGCCGAGAGGTCGCATGTTCCCGTTTTTCTTCGGGATGTACGTCCTTCTTGCCGGTTTTGGTTGGTACGACTCATCTTTGAGCGCATCAATCAAATTTTCAATCCGTTTCAGGCTCATTCCGTCGATAGTTTTACCGTCGGAACCTTCCGTCATATTTCCCTGCCTACCTTGTATATTATGGTAGGCGAGGAGAAACATTTCCGAATTGAATAGAACCCTGTAGAGCCGTTCAAACTTGTAGCTCGAAACTTTGCTGTGCTCTGACAGACTGTTTAATACTCTCTCTGGATTTCTCATAATGTCTCACACATTATCCGTTAATTTGTATTAAAAATGTTAGCTGCCACCCTTCGCCATGTACGAGGCTTTCCCTCGCTCGGACTACTACGGTGGCTCCGTTGCCATACCGGATTTTCATAGGTCTGAAACCTAATAGCCTTTCGGCATTCCGGGTTAGGCAATCCACGTTTAATTCTTCGGCAACATAGCTTTGATAGATTGTCGGATACGACTTTCGCCCGTTTCTGCTTATCGCAGTTGTGCTGTAACCTGTTCTGCACCCAACCCTCCAAGGTCGAATCGAGTGTGTTACAGTATGGCGTCTGTAGTTACCTTCCGCCACAGTTTCGAGTTGTGCCACTTGGACTATCGTTCAATCAATCCAGACTTTATCCTCGTATCTATCTTTCATCTCCTGATTCAGTCGCATACTTGGTAACTGTATGACTTATCAGTTTATCGGCAGGCTATACTCCCCGTCCGGTTTCCCTTTCGGATAAGCCGATCGATGATAGGCTATCGAACACTTGCCTAACGTCTTGCTATCGACGCATTTGCCAAAGAACCATTACGTGCGCGCCCTGAAACTCGACTTGACGGCCGACTCCCTTGTTCACTTGGTATTCCGCCATCGTTTAGAGGAAGAATGAACGTAAGACCGTACCGACGATCACCAGAAAGACGCATGAGAGAAACAGCGCCGTGGCGGATTTCGAAGCGTCCGGGTCACCCGACGAGAATTTCGAGTAGACGCGCACGCCGCCGACCAGTCCGAGGATTGCCGCGACGGCGAAGATCAGTTTCGTGAGCGGGTCGAAATAGGACGTTACCATGTTCGTGGCCTCGCTGATGCCGGCCATGCCGTTGCCCTGCGCAAAGGATACAAGTGCGGAGCACAGGGACAGAATCGTGAAAATTGCTCTTTTTTTCATCGTTCAAGTAGTTTGGTTAAGGGTGTGAAAAAGGCCGCAGCCTGCCTTTGGGGCATTCTGCGACCGGATACATCGTATTTCCTGCGGCGGAAAAGGCGTCAGCCGTATTCGTTATTCCATTTCATGTCGTAGGTCGTTTTTAATTAAGCATAGGCCCGGATGTCGAAGTTGGCGATGGCCTGCCGCTCCTCGGCCGTGGCATCGCCCATGACGGCGCTCTCTCCGAAGTCCAGCTCTCCGAGCATCGCATGAACCTCCGCATCGCGGAGTTCTGCTCTGGCGGGGAGAGCCGGAAGCGGGAATCGGGCGCCGGCGGGCGCTTCGGGCTCCGAGAGTTCGCCGTCTTCGCCGATCGAGGGCCGCACGACAAGGGTGTTCCACCCCTGCATCGCGGACTTCTCTTCCGAAGCCGGGGCAAATATAGCGTCTCCGCCTGCCGGGGCGGTGCCGATGTCCGCTCCAGTCCGCTCCAGTCCGCACCGATAGGATTTTGACACGAGAATTTCAGGAGTTTGACGGGGTGCAGTACCGGCATTCGGCGTGTGAGGGGCAGCGTTATGCCCGGTGTGTTTTTTCTTCGGGCCTTTCAGATTGTCGACGACATATGACGCGAGCCGCCTCCGGAAAAACAACTGATCCAGACATACGGCGCAGGCGGCAATAAGAATTATGCTGTTCATGGCAGAAAGAATTTAGACGATGTTATGGTAATTCTGTTCTTGATGTATGCAGTTGATCTCGTCGCGGAACATTTCGAGATGGTGCCGTAGGATATTATCTACATAAGATGTTGCGGTCAGTCGCTCGCCGCCGATTTTTTTCAGGACTTCAAGGATTTTCCGTTTCGTAGGGGCACTGACATAAAGCGAGGCGCGGAGGTCGTAATCCACCCGGACAAGAAATGTTTTTTTGTAGTCGGGCAATGTCATCGAACGTCGCCATCGTATGTCCGGTACGGGAACACACTCCGGCTTCACATCCTGCTTTTCGGATACGACCGTTTCGGAAGGCGGAGAATCGAGATTTGAAGAATCTTCAGGTGCAGCGACAACGGATACAAGTTCAGTTGTCTGAGGTTGTTCCATCGAGGGCCATCCATCGCTATTTTCCGTTTGCACGGCAGGCATTGCACAATCGTCAGGTTGCTCCGAAAAGTGTCCGGCTTTATTATGACCTCGTCGCTTCCCGAGGTGCAGCAGCCCTAAGATTGACAAAACGATAATGCCTGTGCTAAGAGCGAGTAATGAAATGTCGAGGACACCGGACTCGGATAAAAAGCTGTAAAGCATAATTAGAAATTTTTAAGTCATTGTTAAACAAGTTTTTCAAAATTCCGCTTACGATCGAGCCGGTTTATATCGTCACGGAAAGTTTCGATGTGGTGCTGTAGAATATTATCCACATATGATGTCGCGGATAATCGTTCACCTCCGATTCTTTTAAGTATCTCCAGAATCTTACGCTTCGTCGATGCATTGACATAAAGTGTGGCTCGGATGCCGTATTCCACAGGAGTGAGAAACATTCGTTCATAATCAGACAAGGGTGGTGTTCTCCGACGGCGTGGCTCTTGTGCTGCGGGCACAGACGGGGTTTCATCCGGAATCTTTTCTGTGTCGATCTCCGGAACAGAGGGCGGTTCGGCGGGAATTGCGTCCGTAGCGGTTCCGGATGGGATTTGTTCCGGAATTACCCGTGTGACCTTTGTAGTGATAGGTAACTGCCCTGCGATCACCTGTTTTACAAGACTTTCGTCTACTTCGATTTTGGGTTTCTTGGCCATTGTTATCGGATTTTGAGGAGTGTAAGAATTTCTTCTGTGAGGATTTCGAGTTGCGCCTCACACGCAAAGGTTCGCGCCGGAGCCAGAAGTGTCGAGCGGCCGACTCCTGTATTGTCCGCAAGCAGCTCCTTGTTGAACTTCGAGCGGTAAGGAATGTGAGTTGTCATAAGCGACAACCCGAGCTTGCGGATAACGGCCTCGTATCGATCGTAAAGCGGCGTTCGTTCACGACGGTCTATCATCGTCCAGAAAAGATAGACGCTTTGTAAAGTAAGGGTCGGATCTTGGGCAAGGTTAGTGGTGAGACTCCGGGCAAAGGAGAGCGTACTTTCCATGACGACCTTGTCGGCTTTCATGGGCACAAAGACAGCGTCCAGCGACGCGAGCAGCCGAATGACACCTTCGGCATTGACCGTTCCCGGCAAGTCGTAGAGAATGATACGGGGATGGTAGCCGCTTTGCAGCAGCCGCTCGACTTCTTCGGGGGCTTCGGGCGGCATACATTTCAGCACAGGCCAGAGTTTGCGGCCCGTCGCTTTGAATTGACGTACCAGCAACAGCTTGTGGTAATCGTCATGCTCGATGAGCGACAGTTCCCGCTCACGTTGCGCCTGAACGGACCATTGGGGATAGTCGCAGTCCACGACCAGCACGTCATAGCCTAATGTGTAGTGCAGATGACTGGCGAGTAACATCGTAAATGTCGATTTCCCGATACCCCCTTTTTGATTGCAGATCGAAATGCTTGCTTGTTTCATTGCTTGTGTGTTTAAATGGTTGTTTGGGTAACTATGCGTTTGTCAAATCATTTATATATACTACCTTATATTTGGACGAATAATTGGATGATTATTCGGTCTGCCGCCCTTTCGTTCCTTTGCGCAGATACTCGGTTAAAGATTCGGGTATCCGTCTGAACCAATACTTGTTTTGCGATTCGCGCAGTTGCCCGAATAATCAATCCTGCCGCAATATACAACAGGGTAAAACGCTTCCGAACTAATGTCCGCTTCAGTCCGCTCCAGTCCGCACCGAGGGCTTTTTTTTGCCCCGAAACGGTTGTAATATTGCACTGGGAACAGACCCACCCCAGAAGCCGTAACG
>OHQM01000562.1_pt1 | contig 19449 bp, 17 predicted proteins | sample 1577941 | NCBI WGS metagenome assembly OHQM01 (sample SAMEA3879604, study PRJEB24766) | human gut metagenome | biome: human-associated habitat; feature: feces | place: USA | collected 1985/1987
AGCAAAAGCCAGCCTGATAGTTGCTTGCAACCGAAGGCCGGCTTTTGCGGGTTAAACTCGCTAAGTGCTGAACAGCGCTTAGCGAAAGGCCTATGGCCTTTTGGGCGGCGCCCCAAGCAGTCGGTCTGACAGCTGCTTGCGGCGGCAGGCTGGTTTTTGCGGGTTTTACCGCACGGGGGCCCGTAGGCCGAGAGGCGGAACCCGTAATCTCAAAAAAAGCGGCATATAGGCTTTTAATTACAAACATTTTATGTTATTATAGATATATAAACAAATTAATTCAATTTTTCCTCAGCCATTAAAGCTTGCTGCCGTCTCAGCGAATTAATTGAGATAACAAACTTAAAGTCCAGCCCGACCAACCTAATATAAGCGGAGGTCTAATTTAAATGAAAAAGTTATGTCTGTTCTTAATCATTATTGTATCCATGCTGTTGTGCTCGTGCGGCGCCCCTAATACTTACGGGGATAAGGGCAGGGAGTCTCTATCTGAATCGGCTGTACCGAGCGATACGGAACAACGCCGGACCGCGCCGCCTTCTTTGAGCCAGGAGAAAGCCGGACCTTCTGCCACAATGGAGACAGGGCTGGAATATGGCAGGATTTCCGGATGCTGTATAGTCGAACCCTGGGACGAACGCCTTTGTTCAACCGCATTGCTTTTTATAAGCCGTACCGACAACGGCGATGGACCGGCGCTGCGGGCCAGATTGGCAGTTGAAAAGAGTATTGATGATCTAAAAGGGGAATACCTGTATGTTGACTTTGAAGACATACCGGATGAGTTTTCAGGCAGGCATAATTTAATGTATCAGCGGGTGGGCGGCGGCTGTATCCTGTTTTCAAAAAGGACGATAGGTCATGGAAGCCTGGAAAGCATGCTGGCCGCGTATTATGACGCAGAGGGCCTTTATAAAATACGCTGGCCGTTCAGCGACTGCTGGTTCTACGGAGAGAAAGGCGAGTTTCTCAGTCTGAAATGGACGGGACGGGAAACCTTCGTAATAACCTGCCGCGGCGGCGCGCAGTCGCCTGAATATGTCGTAAACACCCAATTATATAAAGAAGCGACAGGACTTGATTTTGACAGGGAAGGCCTTGATTTTGAAATTTCAGAGCTGTCCATTGGGACGCTGGACGGGGAGGGTTCGTTGACCGTGAGCATGATGCTCAACTATGGAGTCCACACACTAACGGCGGTTCAGGCGGACGTATTGTTAAAGTTCGATGAAAAAACGCATTCCATGCTTCTGCAGTCAATAGAGTACGGCGCGGTAGGCGATGCTGTATATGAACTTAAAGGATGACATATCTTTTTTTGACGCGCGTTCGCTACGTTTGCGTAGTGCGCGGCTGTTATAACAGCCGTATTATGCGGCGCCTTCATCCTGACCACGCTTATATGCTATACGCCGTCCTTCATTATAATATAACGGTTTACAATACCTATTGATTTTGGCTGCTGGGCGTCATAACGGCGTCCAAACCCTTTTAAGCGGCGAACAGGGCGGCGCAGCAAATCATATTTGCTTATGATAAACTGACTATGGATATAAAAACAGCAATGAAATACATAGACAAAGGAACGACGTATGAGTGAACTTAGCTTTGTTTCAATGACGCCGATAGAGAAAGGTTGGTCGGGGGATAAAAAGTATTTGGCAGTAAAGGAGGATGGTACAAAATACCTGCTCCGGATAACGCCGATGGAACGCTATGAAGCCAGAAAGGCGCTGTTCACAACGCTGGAACAGCTTAAGGAACTGAATATCCCCATGTGTAACCCCGTGGAATTCGGCGTTTGTGCTGCGGGCGTTTATACTCTGCTTACCTGGATCCAAGGAAAGGACGCCGAAGACGTTATTCCTATGCTTCCTGAAGAAGAGCAGTACAATTTGGGATTGAGATCAGGAGAAGTTCTGCGCCGGATCCATTCCCTTCCCGCGACTGGAGCTCAGGAGGAATGGTATGGCCGGTTTAACCGGAAAACCAATATAAAGATCCAAAAATATAGGGACTGCCCTATCCGGTTTAATGGGGACGACAGGATAATTGAATACATAGAGGATAATAGGGAACTATTAAAAAGCCGTCCTCAATGCTTTCAGCACGGAGATTATCATATCGGCAACATGATGATAGAAAACGGAAAGCTTGTTATCATTGATTTCGACCGTTTTGATTTTGGCGACCCGTGGGAGGAATTTAACCGAATTGTATGGTGCGCACAGGCGAGCCCGCGGTTTGCGTCGGGGCGGCTTGACGGCTATTTTGGGGGCAGGCCGCCAATCGAATTTTTTAAGCTGCTCGCCTTTTATATTGCAAGCAATACGCTTTCGTCTATTTATTGGGCCGTTCCGTTTGGTCAGGGCCAGGTTGACACAATGATGAGACAGTCCCAGGACGTCCTTTTATGGTACGACGATATGCAAAACCCGGTGCCGGCCTGGTATCGGAATTAAAAGTTTTTTCGCTCTCCCATGGTTTAAATTCGCGAAAGCCTCCGCTTCACGTTGGCATACCGCCTCCATGTTCGGCGGTACTGTGCAAACAAACCGAACCTGAGTGCGTATAAAACGTCATTTTTTAAGCTCATACGCCGCAATGGCCCATTTCACTGTATTCAATCGTACGGCGTACAGAATATAATCTGGATCAGGGTGGAGGCGCCGCTTAATACGGCGATTATAACAGAGGAGTACTGCAGGGTTTTTACGCAAAAATCAACCTCATCATCAGCGGCGGAGCTGCCGGCGAAGGCTATATCCGAAATCATGGCGCTAAAGCGATTTGGTTTTCAATAAAATGTACCTTGTCGTTTCCTCCTCATATTCAGCGCCAGGATGCGATCCAACTTGCCCTGCGTGTATTCTGGCATGAGATTATTCCAGAAAAGGACTGACGGGATATAATGTAAATGCCGCTTCAACTGCCATTTTCCATGAAGGCGGTCAACTGCTTATCGGTCCGCGAAACTTTCCGTTCCCATCCGCGGTAATTATACATAACAAAAGCTCTTAGAGACAGTAATCGGCTGGCTCACGGGCTTCAGGGTAGCCACTTGCCATTATAAATCCCGCCGTCATTCCATCAACCATGATAAAGAAGGTGTGCTTTTTATCCTCGACCCAATAATAATCAAGATTATCATAGCTGTATAGCCCCAGGACGCTTAGATCATTTTTATCCTCAAAAATAGAATGATTAAAGCAGTCGACGATATTCAAAACCCTGCTCAGCCCTTCCCGCATTTACAGATCAAATTTGATTTGCGCGTGCCCGGCCAGGCTGGCCCGCATTGCGCATATGAATATAGAGGCTTTACATGTGAAAGCTAATGATGTATCTTAAACTGTACGTAAGATTTCATATGAGAGGTTATTGTTACGGCGAATTTTATTACAGCGCTCAGAATTCCGCTTTCGCTGGCCTTGTTATTTACAGGGCCGTTCAGTGCGCCGTTCTTTATTGTTTACACCGTTTGCGGGGCCACGGATGCGCTTGACGGCTATATCGCGAGAAGGTTTCATACAGCGAGCAGGCTTGGTGAAAAGCTGGATACGATTGCGGACGCTGTAATGATTGCGTGCGCGTTTATCATGGTATATCCCGAGTTAAACGTTCCAAAGGAAATTATTATCTGGGTTCTCGCGATCACGGCGATTAAAGTAGCTTCGTTGATTACCGCGCTTTTAAGGCATGGAACGCTTGGCATGATTCATACATATGGGAACAAAGCCACTGGGGCGGCTCTGTTCGTCATACCGTTTGCGGCGGTTTTATTCGACTCCACCGTGTATATATATATTGTCTGCATTTTGGCGAGCATCTCCTCAATCGACGAGCTGGCCATTAACCTGCTGTGCGAGGATTTCGACGCCAACAAGAGGGGAATACTGTTCAAATAGCGAAGCATAATCTCTCGGGAAGGCTTGACGGCGCAATCCCCCGGGAGCTGCATAAAAGAGCGGAAATATCCCAGAGCCGAACCCATTGTGCACAAAAAATTAAATAATGAATTTACAGCGCGCATTTTGCCTCCGGCGGCTTAGAACCTATTACCGCCATAGGCGGTTCAAAAAACGGATAACTCCGTTTTTTGAGTTTTTCCACACTCGTTAAGCTCACCGCTCACGGGTGTGCAAGGTGTAATTTTGGCCGTACACGCCGCCCAAAATCACATCTTTATAAACTATTTATCTCCGGACGCGCTGAGGATTATTTCCATAACCCTTTCGGTGCCGTTTGACGCGGGATCCTTGGCTATGGCGTCCCTGAACTTATCGCGGTTGGCGTACAGCGCGGTAACGGCGGTTACAAGGGTATCGGCTGTCAGGCGCTCCTGTTCCACCACCATAGCGTAGCCCTTGCGCTCGAAATACGCGGCGTTTAATATCTGATCCCCGCGGCTTGCCGACCTGGGCAGAGGGATGAACACCGCGGGCTTTTTAAGCGCCAGCAGCTCGAATACCGCGTTTGCTCCCGCCCTTGATATTACAAGCTCGGTGCAGGCGAACACATCCTTCATCTCGCTGCCGATGAACTCCCGCTGTACATAGCCGTCATAGGCGACGCTTGGGTTGCATTTACCCTTGCCGCAGAGGTGTACGACGTTGAACACTGGAAGCAGCTTAGGCAGCGCGCCGGTTAGCGCCTCGTTTATCGCGGCGGCGCCAAGGCTTCCGCCCATTACGAGAAGCACCGGCTTTGAATCGGAAAAGCCGAGAAAGCGCCTGCCCCCTTGAGGATCGCCATGAAGCAGTTCGGGCCTGATGGGCGAGCCGGTGTATACGCCCTTGTCGCCTACAAACCGCAGGGTATCCTCGAACGATACGCACACCCTGTCGGCGAACTTAGCGCTTATGCGGTTAGCAAGACCAGGCGTATAATCGGATTCGTGGGCTATTACGGGCGCCTTTTTATGCGCCGCGATAACCACCGGCACCGAAACAAACCCGCCCTTTGAAAACACAACCGCGGGCTTAATCTCTTTAATTATCCGTTTTGATTGAAACACGCCCTTTATTACCTTGAATGGATCGGTAAAATTCCGCCATGAGAAATAGCGCCTTAGCTTTCCGGATGAGATGACGTGGTATATCACGTTCTCACAATTCTCCATGAGCTCACGCTCAATGCCGTCGGCAGTGCCGATATAGTGTATTTCAAAACCCGCGTCTATCAGCCCGGGCAACAGCGCCATATTGGGCATGACATGACCGGCGCTGCCGCCTCCGGTCAACAGAATTTTTTTCTTCACTCTAAATACCCCTTAAGTCAAACTATCAAATCTATGCGCCATCCATACACTATATGCCGGAGACCCAAAATTTGTTTTGGCTTGCAGCAAACCTCGTATAAACAGAGTATACCACCGGCAAAACAATAGGGCAATCGACAAAATAACCTATCCAATTCCCATCCCCGTATCCCAGCCGCGTTCAAGCCGTTTTCGCGCCAAAAACGCGGATATACGGCGCGCCAGGAAAACATCGCCGCAAAGAGGAGCCGCTTTAAGCATCCGCTTTGCCGTCACCAGTCAAGATCCCGCTACGACCACGCTTTTTCCTCTTTAGCGCGTCTGCCGCAAAACAGCTCTTTTTGCGGTCCTTTAGTCTCAAACGCGCAAATCTTTTACCGAGCCGGCGCTGAAGCCATAGCGGTTCCGATAGCTTAAGCTCGCAGCCATGCCGCGCGGAAAGCATTTGCCGTTTTTAGCCGATGCTTTCCCGTTTCAGCGCCCCTTAATGCTTATTTGCTAATTGCTACAAAGCCGCGCCTATGCTATCCTAATATATAGGTAGTATAGCCAGTTTGCCGCGCTTAAACTTCATTGCGATTGTGAAATTATGTGGCGGTTTTCCATAAATTGGAAAACGGCTGCCGTACTTCAGAGCCATGCCGGCGGGCTATTGCCGCCGCTAGGCTGAGCGTGCGTATTTTCAGCAATGTTGTTTACCCAAAGTTTACATAGATAAATAAACACGCCTAGAGCGCTGGATTTGGGCCGCTTCTGTGTTCTTGCCGCTTGAAACAGCGCTGCAAGTCACGCGCCCCCGGCCTTGAACCGCTAGCAAATCCCACTTCCTGAACTCCTCTGGGCTTTAGCTCTCCAAACCCGTGCGGGATGAGGCGCGGCCGCGCGGCGCAGCGGACCCTGGCGGCAAGCGAGCGGAGCAAAGTCCGGCGCGGCCTAGGTGTGCCAAAAGCGTGTTTACCCTTGTCAACGCAGGGTGTATACTCGTTATAGAAAGATATAACGAAATGGAGATATGTCATGAATAAACAGTTGACATCCGAGCAGGTGGCATACTGCGGCCTGCTCTGCGGCCTGTGCCAGCCCGGCAATGCCTGCGGCTGCCGCGCAAACAACCATTGCGGCAAGCGGCGCTCTCCCAACGGCTGCTACCAATACGACTGCTGTACCTCAAAGGGGATTAACGGCTGCTGGGAGTGTGCCGACGCGCCTTGCGGAAAGGACATGCTTTCCGCGGGCAGGGTGAAGCCGCGCGCGTTTGTAACCTGTATCAAGGAGGACGGCATGGCTGACTTTTTAAAGTTTATTGAGCGCAACGCGAACAACGGCGTTGTGTACCATCGCGAAGGGATCCGGGGCGATTACGACCTGGAATCGGAAGAGGCTGTGCTCAGACTGCTGAGGACCGGCAAATCGGATAAATGATTTTACTTTCCTGCCGTACGCGTCGGCTTTAAGGCGCTAAAGCGGCGCGAACCCGCCGCTTTTAGGACTTTGAAATCCTAACGGCGGGCATCGGCATTAAAAACACAGCATTAAGAGGAGGCCGGATATCGAAAATGAGGGACCTGAAGGAATGCACTGTGCAGGAGGGGCTTGACACGCTGGATACCCTGCTGTCGCGCCTTGTGGTGATGCGCCACATGCTTAGGGACAAGCCCATGAAATACCTCGCGCGGTTTGTGGACGCTGTCAGAAACGGCGACGCGTCCGGCGCCGCCCACGCGTACCATTCCATGACGCGCGCCATGCTGGATTCGGACGCGCGCAGGGTTATGGGCGACCTGTTTAAGGACTGCATACTGGACAGCCTTATGTTCGGCGTCCACCCGTTTTCCGTAATGGCGGCGCGCGGGGAGATGGACGAAGCGGTATATCACGCCATGCGCGGAGAGCTGAATATCCTTCAGCTTCTCAGCACCCTTGACAGCGAAACCGTGCTGCGCTGGACGCACGAGCGCTTCAGGGACTTAAAGGCAAAGCCAAAGCGCGTGCGCGACCAGACCTCGGCCATGGCAAGCGCGGCATGGGGTGGAGCCGCGGTCAGGCCTTCAATGATTACAGCCGTTAAGGATGAGCAGTCCGCCGTGCTTGAGCGCCTTACGCTGCTGCCGCTTGAAGCGGACTGGCTGTCGTGGAATTACGGCGCCCCAGGGCTGCGCGACGCGTGCGTGTCAGATGAGGCGCTTGAGGAGATATACCACAGGCTTACGGACAGCTCGGACTGGCGGCAGCTTATAGAGGATCTATGGAGCTTTCACGCTTCGTACGGAAGCGGCGCGTTTCTTAAGACCCGCTTTTTCACAGCGCGGGGCGGGGAACTTCTGCCCATGCCTGAAATCACCCCGATGGAGCCCTATTTTGAAGATCAGCACTCAAGGATGCTGCAGAATACGATCAGGTTCATGCGCGGAGAGCCGTGGAAGAACATGCTGATCCTGGGCGCGCCCGGCTCGGGCAAAACGCAGGCCGCCCTTGCGGTGGCAAACGAGCTGCCCGAGCTCAGACTGATTGCCGTGAGCAGGGGCCATGAAGCGGACTTCAACGGGAATGTCCTGCAAAAGCTGGTGGATCAGCCGCTCAGGTTTATGGTGCTTTACGACGGGCCCGAATCCCCGGAGGCGGCGGCGCCAGGCTTTTCCGAGCGAACCGCCGCGCCGCCCAACGTGATGCTCTGCATGACGCTGGATTCGTCAAAATGCGCGCCTGAGCGGTCGGGCGTATACGACATGCGGATAGAGCTATCGTGTCTCTCGCTGGACGAATACTGCGCGCTTGTAAAGCGGATGCTTACGGATATGGGCGTGATCGCCGATACCGACAGGCTGAGGAACGCCTGCGTGGACGCCCAGGCCGAGTCGCGCGGCATGCTGACGCTTGCGCTTGCGCGGGTTACCGCGTCCGCCCTCTCCTGAAAACGGGCGGACGCGCACAAGGCCATGAGGCCTTTCGCTAAGCGCCGTACGGCACTTAGCGAGCTTAACCCGCAAATAAGGCCTTATGGCCTTTCGCTAAGCGCTATACAGCGCTTAGCGAGCTTAACCCGCAAAACACGGCCTTCGGCCGCAAGCGGCTATCAGGCCATGTTTTGCTCTCAAGGTATCAAAAGACCGGCGTACATGCCGCCGGCTTTTGATGGATTATACTTTTTGAGATGTATCGAAGTTATTTGCGCTGATCTTTGATGGATTGTAAAATTGGGGTGATGCACCTAAGTTTATATTATCCCTGTGCATTTTTTGGAGTTCTTAGAACCTTTTTTGCAAAAAAGGTTCTAAGCCGCCGGAGGCACAGCCGTTTTTTTGAACCGCCTATTGCGGTAATAGGTTCTAAGCCGCCGGAGGCAATTCTAGCCTTCGTACTTAACCACGGGCTTGCGCGCGGCGGCGACCTCATCGGGCCTGCCGACGGGCGTTGTCACCGGAGCGCTGTGCAGGCTTTCGGGATTTTCCCTGGCCTCGCGCGCTATGTCGAGCATGGCGGCGATAAACCCGTCGAGCGTTTCGCGGCTTTCGGTTTCGGTAGGCTCTATCATCATGGCTTCCGGCACGATAAGCGGGAAATAGACCGTCGGCGGATGGTAGCCGCGGTCGATCAGCGCCTTTGCGATATCCGTTGTATGCACCCCGTTTTCAACGAGCGCGCCTGGGTTTATTACGAATTCATGCATGCATACGCGGTCATGCGGCGCGCAGTACGCTCCCTTGAGGTGATGCAGAAGGTAGTTTGCGTTGAGCACGGCGTTCTCGCTAGCCTCCCTAAGGCCCTCGGCGCCAAGGGACAGGATATACGCCCACGCCTTAACCAGCACCTGAAAATTCCCGTAAAAGCTCTTGACCTTGCCGATGGAAAGCGGCCTGTCATAATCCAGCGCGGCAGGCCCGCCGTGACGCGCCATAACAACGGGGTAGGGCAGATATGGAATAAGCTCCTTCTTAACGCCTACGGGTCCGGCGCCCGGGCCGCCGCCGCCATGCGGCGTTGAAAACGTTTTGTGCAGGTTGAGGTGCACCACGTCAAAGCCCATGTCGCCCGGGCGGACGACGCCCATTATCGCGTTGAGGTTCGCGCCGTCGTAATACAGCAATCCGCCCGCGTCGTGAACGATCCTGGCTATCTCGGTTATATTCCTCTCAAACAGTCCGAGCGTGGACGGGTTTGTCAGCATAAGCCCCGCGGTATCCGGCCCCACCGCGGCGCGCAGGGCGTCGAGGTCAACGCTGCCGTCGGGCGCGGACTTAATCTCCCTGGTCTTAAATCCGGCCATCGACGCGGACGCCGGATTGGTGCCGTGCGCCGAATCAGGCACTATCATTACGCGGCGGTCAAAATCCTGGCGCGTCTCGTGGTATGCCTTGATTATCATAAGCCCCGTAAACTCGCCGTGCGCGCCTGCCGCCGGCTGAAGCGTAAACTTGTCCATGCCAGTTATCTCGCAGAGCGCGCGGTCGAGGTCGAGCATCATGTCGAGCGCGCCCTGGGCCATGTCCTGATCCAGAAGGGGATGCAGCCCGTCAAAGGTGGAAGCCACCTCCTCGTTGAGCTTGGGGTTATACTTCATCGTACAGGAACCAAGCGGGTAAAACCCGTTGTCAACGCCGAAATTCCTGCGCGACAGGTTGGTATAATGCCTTACAAGGTCAACTTCGGCTATTTCGGGCAGATCCAGCCGCTTAACGCCAGCCATGCTTTGAGGTATAAGCCCGTCAAGGCTGGGTACGTCGAGCGCCGGAAGGTCATAGGCCCTGCGGCCCGCCCTGCCGCGTTCAAATATCAGGGGATATTCGCTCCTCATTTCAGCACCTCCTCTATAGCGGAGAGGAAGCCGTCGATTTCATCTCTGGCGTTCATCTCCGTAGCGCACATTAAGATCCCGTTGTCGTCGCATCCATAGTATCCAAGCCGCATTCCGCCGACATATCCCCTTGATTTGAGCGCGGCGTTTATCACCGACGAATCCTTGTCAAAGTCCACGGTAAATTCATTGAAAAACGGCGTGTTTTCATAGCGGAGCTTAGCGCCCCTAATCCTTGTTATGCCTTCGCTTAGATAGTGCGCCTTCTGCAGGTTCTGCTCCGCTACCTCGCGCATGCCCTCAGGCCCCATGGCGCTGAGGTATATGCTGGCCATTATAGCGCACAGCATCTGGTTGGAACAGATGTTGGACGACGCTTTCTCCCTGCGTATATGCTGCTCGCGCGCCTGCAGCGTAAGCACGAATACACGTCCGCCGTCCTTGTCTGCCGTCTGGCCCGCAATGCGGCCAGGCAGGTTGCGCATCAGCTTATTCGTCGCGCACATGAACCCGCAGTACGGCCCCCCGTATGAAAGCGGCAGGCCTAAGGGCTGCGCGTCGCCCACGGCGATATCCGCGCCATAATCCCCAGGACGCTTTAAAATGCCCAGCGATATGGGGTTTACATAGCTTACAAACAGCCCGCCAAAGCTGTGCGCCGCTTCGCTCAGCGCGTCCATATCTTCAAGGCAACCGTAAAAATTGGGGTTGGCCGCAATCAAGCCGGCCGCGCCCTCTGAATGGGCCTTCAATTCGCCGATATCGGTAACTCCGTCCCCGTTAAGAGGGATCTCAACCGTTTCGATTCCACAAAACCGCGAATATGTGCCTATCACCGCGCGCGCCTCGGGGCTGAGGCCGGCGCTGACAAGCACCTTTTTGCGCCTCTTGGCGTCGCGGAGCATGAGCATCGCTTCGGCCGCCGCCGTCGCCCCATCGTATACGGACGCGTTTGAAACGTCCATTCCGGTCAGGCGGCATATCAGCGTCTGGTATTCAAACAGTCCCTGCAGCATGCCCTGGCTCATTTCGGCCTGGTAAGGGGTGTATGCGGTATAAAGCTCCGAGCGCGCGGCAAGCTGGGGAACGATGGATGGTATATAATGCCTGTACGCGCCCGCGCCCCTGAAAATGGGCATGGACGCGTTGGTATTTTTGGCATAGGCGCGGAACACGCGGCGCACCTCCTCCTCGCTCATGCCCCTGTCAAGCTTTAGAGGCGCCTTGAGCCGCACATCCTCAGGGATATCCCTGAACAGGTCTTCCATTGAGGACATGCCAATGGCCCTGAGCATTTCCGCGCGTTGAGCGGCGGTGTTTGGAACATAGCTCTTCATCGTCTGTCTTCAGTCCTTTCATCAGCACAAATGCTATATAAAATATACAATTTGTCGATTAAGAGGATTTCCCACCTGTGGAAAATCCCTGCATAACGCGGCCAAAGGCGGCCGCCAAGCCTTACGTTTATTCGCCCGCTAAGAGCAGCGCGCTGTATTCGTCCGCCGACAGGAATTCGTCCTCATCGATGGAGCTGGACTCTATCGCGGCTATAAAATTGCCGTAGGGGTCGGAGTTCAGGATTTCAGGGGAGTCGTCCAGCGCTTCGTTGACCTCGACTACCTTTCCCGCAATCTGGGTATATATCTGGGAAACGGCCTTTACGCTTTCAACAACCGCAAGGGAATCGCCTGCGGAGAATTCGTCGTCAACCGCGGGCAGCTCGACATACACTATATCGCCCATGGCTTCCTGCGCATGGTCGGTTATGCCTATTTTTGCCACATTGCCCTGGACAAGGATCCATTCGTGCTCTTTGGTGTATTTACGGTCGGTGGGTATCATCGTATTACCTCCTGAATTTATATGTTTTAAATATTTAATATGGCGCGCGCGCCGGTTTATACCGGATTATGCCGGCGCTTGTGCCGGTTAACCGCTTACTTTGCCTTTTTATAAAATGGAAGCTCGACGCGCTGAGCTTTTATGCCGCGCCCGCGAACTACTATATCATATTCATCATAACCCGCGCCGTCAGCGCTGACAAGCGCCATGGCGTAGTTGCCGCCCAGTGCCGGAGCCGGGCTTCCCGACGTTACAAATCCCACGTTCCTGCCATCGGCAAACACCTCGGCGTGCTCGCGGGCAATGCCCTTGCCAATGAGCTTAAGGCCGATTCTAACCCGCTTTACAGGGGCGTTGAGCGCCGCTTTTCCGATAAAGCTTTCCTTATTAAGTTTTACAGCAAAGTTGAGGCCAGCTTCCATAGGCGTAATCTCGCTGCTAAGCTCATGGCCGTATAGAGGCATGGACGCTTCAAACCTCAGCGTATCGCGCGCGCCAAGGCCGCATGGAAGCAGTCCAAACTCCCTGCCCGCGTCCATAAGCGCCGCGTGCAGCCGCTCCGCGTCCTGAGCCGCGCAGTACAGCTCCACACCGTTTTCCCCGGTATAGCCCGTTACCGACACAAGGCACGGCACGCCGGCAACCTTCATGTTTTCAACAAAGGTATAGTTCTTTACCGGCAGGTCGCCCTCGCAGCCGGCGCGGTCGAGCACGTCCTTAAACAGCGGCCCCTGAAGCGCAAGCTGGGCCCAGGCCGCGGACTGGTTTTCAAGCGTTACATCGCCCGGCGCATGCCTTTGGAACCACTCGTAGTCCTTATCCGTGTTGCCGGCGTTTACCACCAGCAGGTACTTATCATCAGCAAGCATATATACCAGGATATCGTCAACGGTGCCGCCGTTTTCGTAGCACACCGGCGAATAGCGCACGCGTCCCGGCTTCATATTGGAAATGTCATTTGTAACCAGATTTTGTATATATGCGCGCGCGCCGCTTCCGGAAACCATCACTTCGCCCATATGGGACACGTCAAACAATCCAACGCGCTCCCGCACGGCCCTATGTTCATCTATTATTGACGAATACTGAACAGGCAATGCCCATCCGCCAAAGTCCACCATCTTTCCGTTTAACTTAACATGGGTGTCATACAGCGGAGTTTTCTTGAGATTGTCCATAAAATGCACTCCTTAAACACATACTTTGTACTTAGCCGCTCATATTATATAACAACGTTTTATGATTAACAATTCAATTTTTAAATTTTGTGGGGCGCCCGCCCGCCACGCCTCCAGGACGGGTATGGGGTCCGCCGCCGCGTCCCTCCGGCGGGTGCAGGCCAGAGGGCGCGGCGCTTAAATAAATTTACCATAAGATATATGATTTCACGGGCCGCACATCCTATCCAAGTTATTAACATCATAAGGGGGCTTGTTTTTCAAGCAAAAGAGGATAACTATGTGGATAACATGGATAAGTTTTGATGTTTCCATGCATAAATCCACAAAATGTCAATAGGTTACTCAAATATTTTAACACGAAAATTTGTTAAATCCCGTTTGTGATTCTGTAAAACCGGCTTTGCGCCCGAGTTTTATTCGCACAACGGGCGCTTTTCATTTATTTTTCAATGAATATTCAGCACGTTATGATTCAGCGCGGTTCGAAGCCGGCTGCATACCGCTGCGCTTGCAAATGTTTCCTCATAAAAGAGGGTTCAATTTCCTCCGTATACGCTGGAAAAACGGATGAAAAACTGGTATTCTATTATGACGGACGGATCATATACGCCCCTGTTCCCGACGCTGTGCGGGAGCGGTATTATATTTGGAGGTAAGTACAACCATGAAAAAGCTTGTTGCGTTCCTGATTACGGTGGCCTTCGCGTTTGCGCTCGCCGCGTGCGGAAATCCCGGCGGGGATGCGGACCCTACCGGAACGCCTTTCAAAGCTACGCCATCTCCGGCCCCGAAGGAAGACCAAGGCGAAAAAAGCGCGCTCAAGGTAAGGATGCGTTATGCCGAAGGCACAGACGGCATGACCTACTACATGATATATCATTTTACAGACGGCAAACTGGATTCTCAGGAGGAACAGTTTGAGTTTGAGACCGATGAAAAGGCCGTAGAGTGGTATACGTCGCATATGGAGACGATGAGCGACCCGTCCAGAGTTGAGCTTCAGGGCAAGCTGGTTTCCATCATAGATAAGTCGCCGGCCCTTAGCGGCACGGCGTATGACAGCATAAGGGATATGGCAAGCGGCGACGAGGACACCATTGAGATAATGGACTAGAAAACCCGGGTTTTGTTTTACCGCCACAGGCGGTTCAAAAAACGGACGATTCAGTTTTTTGCGTTTTTTAGTGCGCGTTCGCCCACCGCTTATGCAGCCGCAAGGTCCGGACCGCCTTTCAGCCCGCTGCGCGCTTTTGCTTCATACGGCGAAGCTGACGCGGCGGAATTGGATTCGCGAAAGGCCGGCGCGCCGCTAGAACAGCGTATACAGGGATACGGTTTCTATCTGAAGAATTGTTTCCAGTTCGTTCCTTACGCCCGAAAGCTCCTCAAGCATAAGCGGCAGGTCCTTGAGCTGGGCCATCTTCTGCACCATCTCCGAATGAAACATCAGATTTGAAACATACATATGGTCGACGATCAGCGTAAGGACGTCCTGGGAATCGTACACGGCGTCGGCTATGGCTCCGGCGGTCTTGGTGGCGCCCTCCCAATCGCCCGTATGGGCCTGGCGCTCCGCCTCGCGCAGCAGCGGATCCAGCTCGTCATATAGGGTGCGGATCATGTTGCTGGGACAGATGGTTATAAATACAAGAAAGGCTATCGCCAGCGCGCTTCCGATTATTCCAGGTATCGAACCCTTTGGCAGCAGCGGGGTTTTATGAACTTTGCGCATTCTTTCCCTCCTGTGTATTAAGGGTGCGGACCTTGCCCCCGAATTTCACCTTGTCCTGGGCCTGCAAAAACCCCGACGGGTCCAGGCTGACAAACAGCGCCTCCTTAAAGCGGGTATAGCCCATCTTCTTCATCTGAAAGGCAAGCCAGTCCTCGGAATGCCCGCTCTTTTTCAGCGCGTCGCGGTGCAGCTTGCCGTCCTCTATGAGCAGATACGGAAGCTCCGCTGTGGGAGGCGCAAGCCCCATGTCTGAAAAGGCCGGCTGCTGCCTGTGGCCCTTGAGCATCACGGACAGGTCGCCGTTTGTCTCCAAAATCGCGTATTCCACATCCGCAATCTGGTACACATCCTTGCCGCGAAGCTGTTCGAGCAGATCGTCGAGCGTATAGTGCGCCGAACGCAGCGTTTCCTCTATCACTATACCCTTCTCAATCAATATAAGCGCCCTGCCGCACACCAGCCGCCTCATGGAATCGGACTTTAAGGATAAAAACGCGATGAGCCTCTGCATGAGGAACAGCGCCATTATGGGCACGATGCCATACAGCAGCGGAACGTTTATATCGGCCGCCGGCTCGGACGCAAGCTCCGCTATCAGCAGCGTGATGATCAGGTCAAACGGCTGCAGGTCGCTCAGCTGCCGCTTGCCCGTAAGTCGTATTACCGCAAATATAAGCAGGTATAATATAATTGCGCGAAGAAACAGTACGACCAAAGTTGATACCTCCAGGACGGTTGACTTTGATTGATTGCTATACGTTATGATGTACTGTTTTTGTTCCTTAAATGCGCGTTTATGTCTAATTTTTATCCGTATAAGCGCTGTAGGTTATACGCCGCTAGCGGATTGCTCGATGAAATAAACAAGAAATGCTTTTGCTGTGCTTCCGCATCCCGCATAGATTCAACCGAGGAAAGGAATTCTTGAGGCAAGTACCAAAATCCTATATCGGCGGCCCCCGCCGTGATTTTATAGAGCTCATATCCTTCTGGTATAGCGATTGGGAGATAATATGATTTCAGGGATGCTAAGTCCGCTATATCTTCACCTTTTTCCGCTGAGTTAAGGCAGGAAGCAAACTCATCCAGGCTTGAAAAGGAAACAAGGTCAGCCGGGCTGTAAAATATTTCTTGCGTCGGCGTGGCGTACATAGGGCCGCTATTATTCAACGCGCTTGATGGTTCATGACCGCTCCCTTCGCCATCAATTTGAGCGCCGCCGCACCCAAAGATCAGGAATAAGAGGGCAAAACATTGTAACATAATTGTCAATAAAATTTTTTTCATAACATCCTCCTTTAATCAATCCAAAAAATTTACAATAGCTTGAGCGCATTGTGCGCACCAAACATTGTATACATTTGAGCCGTACGTCATAACGCAGGCTTGACCATTTACACAGGACAGATCACTTGCGCCAATCCAATGTGACATCTCATGACATGTAGTTCGCTGTATGTTTGGTGATTGTAATGTAACGATTATATTTCTATTCGAAGCAGAAGCGCCGTTTATTCCTAAATGGCTTCCGGAATGTGTTACGTTTATTTTATAATTTACAGGCACGGCACTGCCGCTAGTTGCGTTATGTTCTCATTTTTCATATATAGAGCTAAAATCAATATCATATCGTGTTCCATGGCTTAAAAGAACCGCGTCGGTCAGTCTAATACGCAGAATTATTGTGTTAGGGTCGCTTTCGTCTGTATGCCCATTGAAATACCATTCCGCAAATGCCGTTCTAAGCTTGCCCGCTATATCCTGATTTTTCTTATCGCGGACCCAGCCCAAATTCTCACCAACACCATTCGCCGTAAACCATTCGCCGCATATAGCCACGGCTGGATTAATCCCAATTTGTTTCATTTTATTCGAAAGCACATGGGTAATCGTATAGAATGAACCGTTTTCATAGTAACTGTTTACTATACGTACACAGGGTACTTCTCCATTTAGAGTTGCAAGAGATATAAGTGAATCACATCCGAATCTTTCATCCATAATTTCAAGAGCTTTTTTATCCATAATAATTTTATCCTTCCTGTTATATAAATTTGCTTCCGGCTGCTAACACATGCAACTTTTGTATTGTCTTTATAGTATCACATACCTGTAAATATTTCCAAAATGTAATTCTGGTAGCCATTTGAGCAAGTGGTTAGAGGCTTTGGGATACTTGTCAACAAGCAGTTTTACAAAAGAGGGCGCCCTTTTCCTATGCTTGCTCCGTATTTCTTTCCTGCAAAACAGGAAAGAAAACGGCAATAGATGAAATGTGCTTGCCAATCTGATTAAGAAGAACAATCGGCAACCCTAGCCTGAAAAGGACGATCCCTCTTATATCCTTTTATAAGGCCGCGTTGAGTTCGGGCGTCAAATGGGCGGCGTCAACCCACCTTTATCTTACACACTCATATATCAAACACTTCAGAAACCCTGTAGTCATGAGGGGTTATAGCTTTTCCGCACGTGCGGCCAGGAAAAATACTATTTCTATATAGTAACTTATATGTTTTTCGCCGCCGCCCAGTTAATGCTCATCCCCCGCAGGGCACGGGCGTATCCCCTGGGGCAAGCGACGGCTCCGCGTTGAGGTCAAGCCCGTGGCGGTGGCCGGCCATTAGCATATAGTAACCCGCGCAGCCTATCATGGCGGCGTTGTCCGTACAGTAGCGCATATCGGGGCGGTAGAACTCAAATCCCCGCGCGGCGGCGCGCCGTGCCAAGGAGTCCCGCAACAGCGCGTTTGCCGAAACCCCTCCGGCCAGCGCCACGCGCGTTTCGCCATAGCGTTCGCAGGCTAAAAGGGTTTTGTCGACAAGCGTGTCCACAACGGCGCGCTGAAACGACGCGGCCAAATCCGCTGAGTTTACGCTTTCGCCCCGCTGGCTGGCATTGTGCAGTATATTGACTACGGCGGTCTTGATCCCCGAAAAGCTGAAGTCCAGCGTGGGCTTCGCGTTAAACCCCGCATGCAGCTTATAGGCGCACGGATCGCCGGCCTTTGCCAGCTTTTCAAGCTCAGGACCTCCCGGATACGGCAGGCCGAGCGAACGCGCCACCTTGTCAAACGCCTCGCCGGCGGCGTCGTCCCTGGTGCGCCCCAGCAGTTCAAAATCTCCGTAGCCGCTTACCCTGACTATGTGGCTGTGCCCGCCCGACGCGATAAGGCATATGAACGGCGGCTCAAGCCCGTGATACGACAGATAGTTGGCGGCGACGTGGCCGGATATATGGTTTACGCCCACGATAGGCAGTCCCATTGCAAGGGCAAGCCCCTTTGCGTAGCTTACACCCACCAAAAGCGCGCCGACCAGGCCTGGGCCGCAGGTAACGGCTATCGCGTCGACATCGCGGATTTCGATTCCCGCGCCGCCGAGCGCCGCGCGTACCACGCCGCCTATGCGCTCCACATGGCTCCGCGACGCGATCTCCGGCACTACGCCCCCAAACCGGACGTGGAGCGGTATCTGCGTATGCACCGCCGAACCAAGAACATTGCGGGGGCCCGTGAGCACGGAGGCCGCCGTTTCATCGCACGAGGTTTCTATGGCAAGCAGGGTAAAGCCCCTGTTTCCCACCAGTCGTTTTGCCCGCTCTCCCGCCAGGGCTTCATAACTAAAACCGCTCATGCCCGCGCCTCCCTGGACCCGCCGCGCTTTTTAAATATAAGATAGGCGCCCGCGGCCGCCAGCAGCGCTGCGGCGAACACGGCGAAGAGCAGGAAAATATCGATAATTATATTGTAGAAAAACGGCTCGGGCATCATCTGTATCATGCGGTCGGTATAGTGCATAAGCCATAGCTCATTCGTGAAAAAAAGCTTGTGAAACGCGGTCCATAGCGAGTAAAAGTCTATCAGGAACCATGCGCCTATTGCGGCCGCGATGGCTGCAAACGAGGCGTAACCCCAGAGGCACCCGCCGCACAGCGCTTTAAGCCGGACATTTTTGGGGAGTATTGCCGCAGCCGAAGCTATCAGCACCGCGGCTACGCCCGCCATTACGTAGGAAGCCGAGCGCCAGCCCAGGTACAGCTCGCGTACATCGGACATGTGCGCGGTTTCGCGGCCGTTGAACATCATGACCTTCTCGCCATATACCGTAACCTCCTTTTCAATGCTGTCCGTATTGCCCTGCATGTAGTCTATCACAAGCATAAGCGAGTCCAGCACTTCCTCCTGGGACATGCCCATGGTTTGGGCTATGCCAAGTTCTTTATATTCTCTGCTGTGGCGCGCTTCGTCGTTCATAACCATTGTTATTGAAGCGAACAGAAAAACGATCAGCAGCAAAAACGCAGCGGTCGCAGAGAGTATAGCAGCGGTTACCCGCGTATGGCGCATAATGGCCTCCATAGTTTTTTATTTGTATAATACCAGATATACCCGATAATATAAACTGGTTTATCCGATAATATCCATTTTGGCCTATGGGACCAGTACATAACCCTCAGGCTGCAAAAAAACCTGGGATTCTCAAAGGCCGCAACAGGCGATTCGCTTCGTGCTTGTACAACACGAAGCGAGGTTAACCCGCAAAATCGCCATAGGCGATTCGCTAAGTGCTTGTTTAGCACTTAGCGAGCTTAACCCGCAAAACATGGCCTTCGGCCGCAAGCGGCTATCAGGCCATATTTTGCT
>OHQM01000566.1_pt1 | contig 19389 bp, 19 predicted proteins | sample 1577941 | NCBI WGS metagenome assembly OHQM01 (sample SAMEA3879604, study PRJEB24766) | human gut metagenome | biome: human-associated habitat; feature: feces | place: USA | collected 1985/1987
GCGGACTGCTCGAACAGATGCTCAAGGGCTACAAGACCAACCAGGTCGTGCCCATCAGCATGAACTTCGGCTCCGCCGTATTACGCACCGACGCACGTCTGTCATTCCAGCAATCCGTCGGCGGTCCGATTGTCCTCGGCATCCACGGAATCCGGCAGAAACCCGAACTTGACCGTCCGTATTTCGGGCACATCTTCTCCGAGGAGGATAAGAAGAACCTGCTTGAAACGGGCAACATGGGACGTGTCGTGGAACTGAAAGGGCGCAACGGCGAATACATCCCCTCTTTCATCAGCATCGACAAACTCACCAACGAGGTGGTCGCCATGCGTGCGGAAAACGCCTTCATCCCGAAGGAAATCAAGGGAGTGCAGCTTACAGAGCAGGAACAGAACGACCTGCGTGAAGGCAAGAAGGTGTTCATCGAGGGGATGATCTCCAACAGCGGCAAGGAGTTCGACGCCCACATACAGATCAATGCCGAACGCAGGGGCATCGAATACATCTTCGAGAACGACAAGCTCTTCAACCGCCACTCGTTGGGCGGCGTGGAACTTACCCAGAAGCAGATTGAAGACCTGAATGCCGGCAAGGCCATCTTTGTGGAGGGCATGGAACGCAAGGACGGGGAGGTATTCTCCTCGTATGTCAAGCTGGACGAGGCCACGGGCAGACCCGCCTATACCCGCTACAACCCAGACTCCCCGGAGGGCGCACGCGAAATCTATATCCCGAACGAGATCAACGGTGTGAAAATCACCCCGGAAGAACAGCAGCAGCTCCGCGAGGGTAAGACCATCTTCCTCAATGACATGGTGAACCGCAAGGGCGAAGAGTTCTCCTCGTTCATCAAGGCGGACCTGGAAACAGGACGGCTGAGCTATTCACGCACCCCTGACGGTTTCGAGCAGCGCGAACAGTTCAAGATACCCGACAAGGTATGGGACGTTCAGCTGAGCCGGAAACAGCGTGCCGACCTCCAGAGCGGCAAGGCGGTATTGGTCGAGGGCATCAAGGGCTACGACGGCAAGACCATCTCGCAGTATGTCAAGGCGAACTTCAACCAGGGCAGGCTGGACTTCTACAACGAGAACCCGGACATCAAACGTGACGCCTCGAAGCGCAACGTGGTGGCTAACGCGCAGAAGCAGGGACAGAACAGCCGGAAATCCAAAGGCGCAAGCATCGCATGATACGAGAATCAAATGAATGTGGAATCCTAAAAACGAATAAATATGGAAATAAACAATGGAAACAACACGCCTTTCAAGGCGGAGGACGTGAACTGGAACGAGCTGGCAGGCATCGGCATATTGAAGGACGAGCTGGAAATGTCGGGAGAACTTGACACGCTGCTCAGGGGGGAGAAAACGAAAGTGATGCCGCTCAGCCTCGTGCTCCTCGGAGTGGACGTGGTGATGGACGCCACCCTGCAACTGGTACGCAAGGACGGTGAGCCGCTTATTGAAATCCTCGGTGTAAATCCGTCGGCATAGCCATCGGAAACAGTCAATCCAACGAATAAAAAAGAAAATCAATGTCAAACCGCCGTTTCCTGTTTTCCGGTTCCGGTAACGGGGAACGGCTTAAATTTTATCCGGACATGAAAGCAATCATAGCAGAAAAACAGAGTGTAGGCATGGATATAGCCCGCGTGGTCGGGGCTACAGAAAAAAAGGACGGCTACTTTATCGGCAACGGTTACATGGTCACGTGGGCGTCAGGACACCTGTTGTCTTTGGCATTGCCCGGCACATACGGCTACACGAGGACTACGGCCGACGACCTTCCGATGATGCCCGATCCGTTCCGTCTTGTTACCAGACAGACCAGGACGGACAGGGGCATGGTGACAGACATGGCCGCTTCCCGGCAGTTGAAAGTCATCGATGGGGTGTTCTCCAGATGCGACAGCATCATCGTGGCAACGGATGCGGGGCGTGAAGGAGAACTTATCTTCCGTTGGATCTATTCTTACCTGGGCTACACCAAGCCGTTCCAACGGCTGTGGATTTCCTCGCTGACCGACGAGGCCATCCGCGAGGGAATGGAAAACCTCCGGGACGGCAGCGGTTACGACAGCCTCTATGCCGCAGCGGACAGCAGGGCAAAGGCGGACTGGCTGGTGGGTATGAATGCCAGCCGTGCGTTGGCGATAGTCTCAGGATCGGCAAACAACTCCATCGGACGGGTGCAGACCCCGACACTCGCTATGATATGCGCACGCTTCAGCGAGAACCGCAACTTCGTCTCCACTCCCTATTGGCAGCTGCATATCACGCTGAAACAGGGAGGGGCGCACCGGCAGTTCATTCATTTGGAGGAGTTCAAGGACAAAGTAACGGCGGAGGCGGCATACCGGAAAATCACCTCCGGTTCCATTGTGACAGTTACCAAAGCGGAACGAAAAAGGACATTCCGGCAGGCCCCGCTTCTCTACGACCTGACAGCCCTTCAGAAGGACTGCAACATCCATTATGACCTGACGGCGGACAAGACCCTTTCCATCGCCCAGTCGTTGTACGAAAAGAAACTGATCTCCTACCCGAGAACGGGAAGCCGGCATATACCCGAAGATGTCATGGTGCATATCCCCGCCTTGCTGCAAAAGGTCGTGGCCATGCCCGAATTCAGGGAATACGGAAATACTTTTGACCTTTCCGACCTGAACACCCGGAGCGTGGACAACACAAAAGTGACCGATCACCACGCCTTGATTATCACAGGGATTGAGCCGCAAGACCTGTCCGAGACGGAATCGGCCGTCTATACCATGATAGCCGGCAGGATGCTGGAATCCTTTTCCTCTCCTTGTGAAAAAGAGTCGTTGCTCATGGAATGTACCTGCGAAGGGATGGATTTCCGTTCTCGCTCTTCCGTCATTGTCAATCCCGGCTGGCGCGGCGTGTTCCGCAGGAAAGAGGACCGGGACGAGGACGAGCCGGATGGCAACGGGGGAAGCGCGGTGTTTGCCGTCGGTGATGCCGTTCCCGTAACCGGGCACGGGATGGCGCAGAAGAAGACCATGCCCAAACCGCTTTACACGGAAGCGACATTATTGGGCGCGATGGAGTCCTGCGGAAAGAATATCACGGATGACGAGGCGAAAGAAGCCATGAAGGATTCCGGTATCGGCACGCCTGCCACCCGTGCCTCCATCATCACCACGCTGGTCGGCCGCGATTATATCGCACGCTCCGGCAAGAGCATCGTACCAACCGAAAAGGGAATGTGTCTCTACGAGGCGGTGAAGGATATGCGCGTGGCGGACGTGGAACTGACCGGCAGCTGGGAGAAGGCATTGGCGCAAATAGAAGGACATACACTTGACCCGGAAACATTCATGTGCTCCATCCGTGATTACACCCGCAAGGCGACCGACGAGATATTGCGGCTTAATTTCCAGACAATGCCCAGCAAAGTCTTCACCTGTCCCAAATGTAAGACAGGGAAGATCATCATCCGTTCCAAAGTGGCCAAATGCGACCATGACGGGTGCGGGCTGCTGGTGTTCCGGCGCATTCTGAACAAGGAACTGACCGACATCCATCTGGAACAGCTTTTCTCGTCAGGCAGTACCAGGGTCATCAAAGGTTTCAAGGGAAAGAAAGGCGTGTCTTTCGATGCGGCCGTCACCTTTGACACGGAGTATAACCCTGTATTCTCGTTCCCGAAACACAAGGGGGACAAGAAAAGATAACACCGTCATTCCAATTCGCGGGCAAAGGTAGCGTACCGCCCCGTTCCACCTGCAAGGTCAGGCCCTTTGGGTTTCGGGGAAAATCATCCTCGCGCGGCTCCGGTATTTTCCCCGAAAATCTTGCCTGTGGAGGCGGTACGCGCTCCGGCCCTTGAAATTGGAAATGACATGTTTCACCTATATAATAATGTAAGGTCATGAAAACAAGGGAATGTATCGAAAGGCTCAGGACAAGCAGACGGATACGGATTGCGGCATTGGCCGTTGTTGCCTTCATCGTGTTCAGCTATCTCCATTCAAGAGGCATATCACCGGTATGGACGGCGGTCGCCATCGTCTGTTTCAGGGGATTTTTCAGGTTCATCTACAGGATTGCCTGCTTCCTGCTGGCTGCGGCGATACTATTTTGCATCCTCAGTTATCTGGTCTTCTGACAATACCGGGATATGAAACGTATATACCATACAGATTTCTGTAAATCCTTACAGAACGGAGCTGTCCTGCCGGGCAGCTCTTTTTGTATTCCAAACCTAAGGATGACAACGACAAGAACACGGACAGAGAAGCAAATACAGCCATTGACAGACCGAAGAACTACCGGGCAAAGTTGGCAAACGCCTCTTTCGGACGGCAAGGTCGGGCCTTTCAGGTTTCGGGAAAAATCATCCTCACCGTTCCGGCTCCGGTATTTTCCCCGAAAACCTTGCCTTACCGGAAGCGTTCGCCGTAAAGCCCTTGTAGTTCAACGGGCTGCCAAAGCCCGAGTATTCACAATTAAAATAATAAAGTCATGAATCAAGCAATCATTTCAAGACCGCCGTCGGCGCCACCCTTACAGATACGCATGCCGATACCGGTAACGAGAAAGAAAAGGACAGTGGAGCCGGAACCGGCAGTCAAACTCCCGCCCCGCGGAACGACCAGACCGGTGCATATCTCCAAACTGCTCGAACCCTTGCAGCAGATCATTCACCATCCGGACAGGAACCGGCTGTTGGCGGAATTTTTCAAGGACGCGTGAAATCAATGTCTAACATTTAATACTTCAAGTTATGTTTTTTACTCAAATCAATCAATTGATGGCCCAGAGCGTGGATATCACGATGGTCATCCGCAAGTCAGCAACCGGCATGACGGTATCCGTGTTGCCGAAGTCGAACGGTCTCAAGGACGAGGCCCAGAACCACATCGTCCCGCTCACGCTGTCGGGGCTGCCCGGAGAACTCGACGCGGGATTCATGAACGCGATTGCAAATCCTGTCCGGAAGGTTTCCGGACTCCTGACCAACATGGCGGAGTTCGAGAAACAGGCGGACAAGGCGGCAGCCAATAGCAAGGCGTCGAAGGAACAGAAAGCCAAGGAGACGAAGGAAGAAAAAGAAAAGCGTGAGAAATACGAGAAGCACATGAAGAAGGCGGAGGAACTGATTGCCGCAAAGAACCACAAGGAGGCCGTCACCGCACTGGGACAAGCCCGGTTATACGCCACCGAGCAGAACCAGAAGACGGTGGACGAGAAAATCGAGGAGCAGAAAAGGGCGATGAACCAGGGCAGCCTGTTCGACCTTATGGAGCAGGCCGAGCAACAGCCCGGGCAACAGGCACCCCAACCCGTGGCGGAACAGAAGCCTATGGCACAACAACCGACCGGACAGATGCCTCCACAGCAACCCCGGCAGTATGTACAACAGCCGGCACCGCAGCCGATGCAGGGACAGCAACCGGCGTATCACCGGCCGGCACAACCGCAGATGCCGCCGCAACAGCCGTATCGGTATCCGCAACAGGGAACTTACCCCCAGGGAGCACAAGGCGGACAACATCCGCATTACGGGGAGGAAATGCCCCCTTACTACGTCGAACAGCAAACCGCGTACCGGAACCCGACATATCCGCCGCAGGATGAACCTGCTTATCGCCCGGAGGATTACGAGGAATACCTGGACTTCCCGGCAGACATGATTCAGACAACCAATTACCAACATCAAACAGCATAAGTTATGGCAATGACAGTAAACGGTCTCAATCGGACCTTCAAATTCAGGAAAGGAAGTGAAACAATCGTACTGGCCGACCCGATGCCGGGTGAGATGCCGGACGCGGTGATGAACTATTATGCCAACATGTATCCAGAGCTGACAACGGCGACGGTACACGGTCCGGTCATCGAGAACGACACGGCAGTGTACGAGTTCAAGACGACCATCGGAACCAAAGGTTAGGAGATATGGATAAAAAGAAAAGCAAAAGAAAGGAAAAGTCATGTACGCCCTTGAAAAAATATCAACTGGAACAGCTCGCGAGACTGGCCATCAGCCAGACGGAACGGAATATCCGGCATGGAGTGGACAGGACGGAAAGAATTACGGCTCCGAGCGGGGCTGTAATTCTTTTCTAAACGTATCATTCGTCCCGATAGCCCCGCAATCGGTCACAAGGGAAGGTCATGACGGGATATCGCACAATCTGATCACGCAGGAGAATTACGAGTTCCTGCGTGATTCTTATTTCCGCTATGCCGGACTGCTGAATGTCAATGCACCGCATGACCGGGGCAAAAGTATCGGGGAAGGCATTGCCAACCTCTACAATGAATTGTCGGCACTCTTGGATGAAACGGTGCATGTAAATTATGAAGAACGGAACGGCCGGCTGTATTTCAACCTATGGCAGGCCCATACGTGGGGAGAGTACACCCTGTATTATTTCCCCGTCAAATTCGTGGAGGCCCTGAATCCGAAATTGAGACGCATCGCGTTGTCCTTCCTGCATCACCTGATGAGTGCGAACGGTTTTTCCACCATAAACGACGAGGAGGACACGAACTGGGTGTTTGAAATGTTCTCGCAGGATGATGACGGTGAGGACAGGAAAGAACGTGCGGAACGGCACAGGTTGTTGCATTCATACAAGGAGGGCAGGATTTACAAACTGCTCGACAAGGTGTATCGCAAATCCTATTACAAGAATCTGCCGGAAGCCATTGACAAGTACGAGTGCCGGAACGGCTTGGAACAGGAACTCATCGCCCTCATGAGGCAAGGGCTGGAATTCGTCAATCCGGACAAATCCATCATGTCCTATGCCTATGACCCGTGGTTCGATGAAGAGCCGGAGTATTATCCCAAGGGACTGGAGCAACAAATCCGGGTGGTTTATGATTGTGAGGACATAATGACGGAATACCTGATTGATTTCTATAATTCGAGCAGGCAGGAGACGTATGACATAATTCCTATTACGACATTCGCATTGTCTCCGGAAACGGATAAGGTATTCTCCAGGGAAGACAACTATCCGGAACGTTTCTTCAGATGGGCGGACAAATTCATAAACTTCATTTACTGACAAGATGGAAACTAACAAACTTACCAAAGAAATCAACGACATACTGCATCCGCGTGTAGCGTTGATTGCCTACGCTTCCCGGGAGGGAGAATCCTTTTTCGTTGAAGCAAGGGAAATAGACGAAAAAGGTAAAATGGGCGAAGGTGTGCCCGTGACGGTAGAGTTCATGAACGAACTTGTACGGGGGTATTCCGAACATCACGGCAATACCCCTTACGGGAGAATCCCGTCCAACATGCTTTGGTGCGACTCCCGCAAAGGCAGCGAGAAGTACATCTGGTACAATTCTCCACGGAAAAGGATGATGTTCTTCCATGAATCGCTCAAGGTTGAGAACGCGGAATACAACCTGCCGGGAATCATTTACGAGACTCAAGGAAACGGACTGAATGTCTATGCCTATAAGGACAAGGAACCGACAGAGAAAACGGAACTTTATGCCGCGCCGTTCTTCAATGTTACAGGAGCGAACGTATGCCTGGGAAATGCCAAGATAGATATGCCGAAAAACCTGACCTATGAAAACCTGCTGGAATACTGGGAAAAGAAGTTCTGGCTGACGGAGTTCTCGCATCTGGGAGGCGGTGGAAATCCCACCAAGTCCAACCTGGTGCTGGTGACGAAGGCGGCAAAGGACAAACCATTCGACCTCGAAGAGTTGAAACCGTTAAGAAATTTGAAACTTAAAGACATACTGAAATGAAAAGAGTACATTATATCGACAACTACCTGATAAACCCGCAGCATCCGGTAACGGTAAACCTTATCGGAGCGGGAGGAACAGGCTCACAGGTGCTTACCTGCCTGGCCAGGCTTGACACGGCACTGAGGGGACTCGGACATCCCGGACTGTTCGTGACACTGTATGATTCCGACATCGTGACGGAAGCCAACATCGGGCGGCAGCTCTTCAGCCCTTCGGACATCGGACTGAACAAGGCGCAGTGCCTCGTCACACGCATGAACAACTTCTTCGGCAACGACTGGAAGGCGGTACCGGACATCTATCCGGCAGCCCTGAAGGACGCCAGACGGGATAATCTGGCCAACATAATGATTACCTGCACGGACAACATAAAGTCCCGTCTCGACCTCTGGAACATACTGAAAGCCGTGCCGGTTTCGGAATACAGAAGCCACGAAACACCACTGTACTGGATGGACTTCGGCAACATGCAGAATACGGGACAGGTCATCCTCGGAACCGTACCTAAGAAAATCAGACAGCCGGCATCCAAGCTGTACGAAACGGTGGAATCGCTGAAGGTGATCACACGATATGTCAAATACGCAAGAGTGAAGGAAAAGGATTCCGGACCGAGCTGTTCGCTGGCGGAGGCTCTGGAGAAACAGGACCTGTTCATCAACTCCACACTGGCACAGCTCGGCTGCAACATCCTGTGGAAAATGTTCCGCAACGGTATGATCGAGCATCACGGGCTGTACCTGAATCTCTCCACCATGAAAGTGAATCCGATAACTGTATAATATCAAAGCGTTTCCGTATGATTAAAATATAAAAAAGAACTCAGGAAAATAATCCTGAAAACCAATATTTTTCGTAACTTTGTATCAAAATCAAATAAGCATAACAATGGAACCATCTATATACAGTTTTTCACTTTGTGCCGCACTGCCGTTGATGTTATTCTTCGGCTTTTATTTTTTGTTTGCAAAGACTCCTGAAAAGAAAATTTTCAAGAATTATCTCCGCTCCCGACAGATTATGGGTATAGCTATGCTGCTGCTTTCGGCAAATTATTCGGTACATTTCTTCTTTGGTATTCGATTCAAAAATGCGGATTCTTCCATATTGATGAACATGTCCACATACTTCCTGTGCTATTCTCTGTTCAGTTCGGCATTGATAATGTTGCTTGATTGTTTTTACATTACCAAACGGCGTGTGTGGACACATATCATTTTATGGATTATATTCTCAACTCTTTCCGGAGTTGTGTTGTTCCTGTTGCCAAGCGGAATCATGCAAAAAATCTCTTTATTTGCTTTAGCTGTCTGGTTAATCGTTTTTGGAGTCGTTTTAGCTCGCAGAGTCATAATTGCATATCGTAGAGCCATTCGGATTTTCAATGAAACTCAGGCGGATGATATAGGCACATATATCGAATGGCTTTCCATATTCACTTATTGGGCTGTTATCTTCGGTGTCGGATGCGGATTGCTGACATTTCTGCCAGACAAATATGTTTTTATCTGGATTTTGTCGTCAATACCGTTCTACAGCTATCTTTTCTACAGCTATCAGAACTACCTGCTGTTCTATGAACAGGTGGAAAATGCTTTTGAGCAAGATATACAGTCTGAAGAAGAACTTCTGACAGATACAGAAACAGAACCTAAAATAGTTTCTGAGAAAGAAGTTCCAGTGTCCTATACAGAAATTATAGAGAAAGTGGCCAACTGGATAAAGACAGACGGCTATGTCCAGCAGGGACTTACCATAAAAGAACTGTCCGAAATACTTCATACGAACCGTACCTATCTTTCCGCTTATATCAAGACTACGTATAAAATGACATTCCGCGAATGGATAACCAGTCTCCGGTTGGAGTATGCGAAAAACATACTGAAGGAGCATCCGGAAATCAATATACAGAAGCTGGCTGAGTCTTCCGGTTTTCTTTCCCGCAGTAACTTTATCAAATTATTTACCGAGAAGGAAGGATGTACGCCTGCCAAATGGAAAAAAGCAAATCAGGAATCAGGACTAATTTGTGTAGTAAAAAGCCATTGAAAAAGGTCACAGAAACCCATTTTCAAAAAGTGCTCAAACAATCAAAAAGTGCTAATTCGACAAAAAAGTGCTCAAACGACAATTTGAAAAGTGCTCAAACGACAATTTTTATAAAACGCTGTATTTTAACAGAAAAAGTTTTTGTAATATTTTGGGCGCTGAATGGCATTTATTACCTTTGGAGAAGACAAAGATAATAAATTCAAGTTTATATGAGCAGAAAAATCACTTTTCTTACCCTGTTTCTGTGGCTGATGACGGTAACTTTTCCTGTCATTGCGCAGCAGAAAGCAGACACGACCTACACCTTCCGGTTCGTTCCGCAGAAGGACATGTTCTACGTGCCTTGGAATGGCAATGACACGGAACTTGCCCGCCTGTTGGAATGTATCGAAAACAGTAAAGCAACAATTTTTGACGGCAAGTTGCCGCTACTGGTTGACGGCTACTGCAATTCGCTGGGCGGTGAAGCCGAGAACCTTGCAACGGCGAAGATCCGTGCCAATCGAGTAAAATCAGAACTGATTACACGCGCGAAAATCAAGGAAGAAAACTTCATTACCCACAATCATGCGGCAGGGGGTGATTTTGTAATCGTGCGCCTAACGGTACCCGCAAAGGAAACAGCCGCGATGGATGCGGAAGCGGAAGCGCGACGCAGGGCAGAAGCCGAACGCTTAGAAACCGAGACGCGTGCCGAACAGGAACGGCGTGCCGAAGAGCAGCGCAAGGCGGAAGAAGCCCGACTTGCCGCTGAAAAGGCAGAAGCTGAGAAAGCCGCTCAACAAAATACACTTGCCGACACGCCGTCGGAAACTAAAATCACAAATGATTATCATCTCTCCCTGCGTGCCAACCTATTGCGCTGGGCTACCCTGACACCCGATTTAGGACTTGAATGGCGCATCTGTCCTTCGTGTGGCATTGCCGTAAACGGCTCATGGACTTCTTGGACGTGGAGCGACAAGGACCGCCGCTATGCACTTTGGGAAGTGGCTCCGGAAATACGTTATTACATGGGTGAGAAGAAAGCCTGGTATCTGGGGGCGATGTTCAAGGCCGGACAGTTCAACTACAAGATCTCCGAAACAGGCAAGCAAGGCGACCTGATGGGTGGCGGCATCACCACAGGCTATCAGATACGGCTGAACAAGGCACTGACTCTTGATTTCAACCTCGGCTTGGGCTACCTGAATGCCGATTTCGAAAAATATGAAGTCATCGATGGTGTGCGCGTGCGCTGTGGCAACGAGACAAAAAATTGGTGTGGTCCCATCAACGCCGGTGTGACATTGGTATGGAAGTTATTCTAACACGGAGAAATAGAATATGAAAGCAAGACAATATATAAATATGATGGGAATGGCAGCCGCCGTGCTGCTCTCTTCCTGCGTGAAGGACACGCTCTATGACACGCCACACCCCGACAGCGGGAAGATTGCGGTGACAGCCGACTGGTCGGCCCGCGGTGAGGGTATCGACATACCTGCCACATGGACGGTCACCATGGGTGACTATACGGGTACGGAGACTTCCGCCACCCATGCCCCCGACCATCTGTTTGCTCCGGGCAGCTACACCCTTGCGGTGTGGAACCCTGCTGAAGGAATCACGGTAAATGGTACCACCGCCACCATTGCCGCAGCCACGGGAAATCGGGCAGGCACGGATGCCTTTGTGAACAATGCCCCGGGATGGTTCTTCACCTATACGAAACAAGTGACCATCGAGAAAGACAAGGACTATCCGCTGACTGCCGCAATGAAGCAGCAGGTACGCGAACTGACGCTTGTCGTCGAACCTACGGGTGATGCCGCCGGACGCATCACGGAGATTGTTGCCCATCTGACGGGTGCAGCCAGAACACTCGATTTCGCTACCGATACCTACGGAGCCGCTTCAAACGTCGTGCTGCCCTTCACCAAGATAACCGAAGGTGACGATGCCGGCAAGTGGAAAGCCACGGTGCGGCTGCTGGGTGTGACCGGCACGGAACAACTGCTGATGGGTGAAATTCGCTATGCTGACGGCAACCCGACCCCCACCACGCTGAAAAGCGACCTCACAGAAGCTCTCAAGGAGTTCAACACCAGAAAGGGCAAATCGCTGACCCTCGGCGGAACGCTGGTTGAGACACCCGAAGGCATGGAAGTGGACGAAGCCGAAATCAACGGCTGGGAAGAAGTGAAAGGTGATGATGTAAATGCCGATTTGTAACTAATATAATGACAGATATAATGAAGACAAGATTTTTTGCACTTGCAGCGCTCGCCCTCGCACTTGTAGCCTGCAACAACGACAACGAGAACCTGAACGGTGACCCCGTGGCCGCCCAGTTTACCGCCGACATCGCCGCCAACATCGCCCCCGCCACCCGCGCCAGCGGAACCACCTGGACTGCCGGCGACCGTATCGGCATCACCGACATCGGCAACGATTCCCAGTACGGCAACGTGCCTTTCATCCTGAAAAACGGGAAATTTGAGGCAGAAGGAAAGGTTATCTATATCGAAGATACAAAGACCCATACTTTCCGCGCCTACTATCCGTATAACGCGGCGGGAGGCATCCTCACAGCCACGACCGATGCCACGGCGCAGCAGAACCAGCCTGCCATCGACTTCCTCTTTGCTTCAGGAGCCACGGGAGACAAAAACAACCCAGTAGTAAGCTTCACCGACAAAACCGCCAAAGGCGGTGAAGACAACTCCTTCCACCACCGCATGAGCCAGATAACCCTTACCTTCGAGGCGGGCGACGGCGTGAATTTCAGCGTGGTCAAGCCTGAACGTTACACGCTGGACGGATTGTTACTCACCGGTACGTTCAACACGGCCGACGGTATTGCCACCGCAGACAACGGGGCACAGACCGGAGAACTGACCATGAATTTGGCAGACGGCAATCTCACGTCATCGATCATCCTCTTCCCGCAGACAGTTGCATCCCTGCCGTTGGTTGTGAATTACAAAGCTCAGGAATATCATGCCACACTCACCATGCCCGATGGCGCACTGCTGGCGGGCAACAACTATACCTATACCGTCAAGGTACGCAACAAAGTCCTTGAAGTCAGCGAAGCCACCATTGCAAAGTGGAACGATATAGACGGTGGAGATGTGGGTGCTGACCTGTAGGATTTTAATAATTAATTGATTAGAATGAAGAATTACGAACTATATTAAAAAATGCGGAAAAAGAGTAATAATATCGGAGAATGGTTCCTGCTAAGGTCTGTTGGAGACGAATCCGTCGACATATTCTTTATCGTGCGCAACAACAGCAAAAGCCTGCCTGACGAGTTTATTTGCGACAGCGATCATAGCGAGTTTTCCCGACTTTCCGTTTTGCCTGAGCCTCGTATAAGTCTCTTTGCATTGGGCATTGAACCTACTGGCAGGCCAAGCGGCGATATAGAGAAGTCCTCTGGTGTATGCGTCTCCGTTTCGGTTGATATGCCCTTTGATGTTTACCGAAGTTCCGGATTGTTCGTAAGTGGGACAGATACCGAGATAGCGGGACACCTGCTTGGCATTCTGGAAGTAAGTGAATCCTCCGGTAGTGATGATGAGCGCCGTGGCGAGCGTTATGCCTATACCTTTGATGGTTGTCAGGAGTGCGAGTTGCCGGCTGAACTCGACTTCGACAAGATCCGTGAGTTCCGACTGAAGCCTGTCACGCTTCTTTTCAAGGAACTTGATCGTTTCGTCTACGGTATGAGTTGCACCTTTGTCCGGGACAGGCAGACATGCGAGAGAGCCACGAAGGTTCGACATGGCGGTAATCTGCTTAGTAAGTTGGCGAATGACGGTTCTTTTCTGTCGGAGCCGCAGGATGGCCTCTCCCTGGACCTTGAAAGGACGCGGGTTCATCTTCTCTCCGTACAAGGTAATGAGTCGTGCATCGCTCTTATCGGTCTTGATCGTAGAGAGCATGGCTTTGGCGAAGTTCTTTACCTTCAGCGGATTCTCCATGCTGACAGTAATTCCGGCGACATTGAGCATATACAGCAGCAAGGCACTGTAGTTCCCTGTCGCCTCCATAACACAGTGGATACTGCCATCTTTGGGGAGAGTCCCGATAAACTGTCTGATACCAGCGGTCGTGTTGTTAAAAGTACGGATCTCCCCGCCTTTGTCGGAGGAGTAAGCTACCACGAATGTAGCCTTGCTCACGTCGATTCCAATGTACCTCATGGCCGTTCGTTTTTTGGTTCTAACGACATCGCTTACATCTTGGTCCTTCATTGCGAATGCGGGCTCAAACACCTTACGAACTATCCGGATTCTGATGTAAAGAGTATGGGGTCAGAACATAATTCCCGGTTTAGAAGACCAATGAGAGATCGGACTTATTCCATACTCTGATGTCTTTACTATTCAAATTTAATTAACTAAGTACAAATATACAATGAGACATAGATTATTTATTCCCGCAGCCACCGCGCTGCTGTTCGCCCTCGCCGCCTGCACGCAGGACGAACTTGCTGGCGATAACCGTCTGCCCGAAGGTGAATACCCTGTATTCATCCGTGCCACCGGACTGTCCGTAGAAGCAACGCCGCTGGCAGCCTCTTCCACCCGTGCCGCTGTGGACGGCGACTGGCAGGGCGTCACTTCCGTGGCACTCAAGATGGGCGATGCGGTAAAGGAATACACCGTAACGGCTTCTACCGATTTCAAGAGTGCCACACTCTCACGCGAGAACGACCCGCACTACTGGACCAGCCGCGACCCGATTACCGTATCGGCATGGTGGCCCTTCGATAATGCCGACATCACACAGATGCCTGCCGTGAAGGTGGCCGAAGACCAGAGCAAATTGGCTGACTTTCAGAACAGCGACTTCATCTCTGCCGAAAACCAGACGGTGAAATTTGACGACCCGACACTTGAATTTACCCACCGCACGGCACGCGTGGCAATCGATCTGAAGCCCGGCACGGGATTCACGAGCGTCGCCGGTGCCACGGTGAGCCTCGTAAGCCTGTCTGTCGATAACGGCAACCCGACCGCCATCAAGACCTACAACGCAAGCGGCAACACCTACGAGGCACTGACCGCTCCGCAGACCGTTGTGGCAGGCAAGCCGTTCATCAGGGTGGAACTCGGCAGCGGCACTTTCTACTTCCGGCCGCAGAACAACGTCGTGTTGGCAGCAGGCAGTCGCTATAAATATACCGTTAAGGTGAACGCCACTGGCCTGACATTAGATGGCTGCACTATCGGTGACTGGGCTGACGGTGGCAGCGAGAGCGGTGAGGCTGAGGATTTGGGTTATTCTATACAGAACGACGGCAGTTACACGGTCTATAACGCCGACGGCTTGCTGGCATGGAACAAAGCCGTACAAAAAGATGAATCAATAAATTGCACCCTCACCGCCGACATCGACCTGACGGGTAGGGAATGGACACGGATAGGCACATGGCCAGGTTACTCCGGCATCTTTAATGGGCAGGGACACCGCATTACGGGATTAAACTTTTCAGCAGCGACTACTGAACTTTTTGGGTTATTAAATGAACGTGGAGTGATAAAGAACTTACAACTCATAGATGTGAATCTGTATGGCAGTAGTGGATCAGCAGCTGGAATAGTGGAGCAAAATGAGGGTCAAATCATTGCCTGCTCTGTGACGGGAAAAATTTCTGCATATGGTAGAACTTGTGGTATAGCCGATTTAAATTATGGCAGAATCACCGCTTGCTGGTTCGACGGCACATTGAAAGAGTATGAATCCGGAGCTATAGTGCGTTATAACTACAAAATTATAACTTCCTGTTATTGGGGAGGCAATGTCGGGCAAGGAGTATTCCGTGATCATGGAGAAAAGGTAGATGCCACGAAGGTGGACGGCGCGACCGTGAAATGGCAGACAGCCGTCGACGGCATGAACACCGCCCTCACCGCTGGCGACTACCAGTGGGTACTCGGCACCGACGGTCTGCCCGTATTGCAAAAGAAACAATAACGAACCCTAAACGACACGCATCATGAAACGAACAATCATCCATACATCTGCAGCCATAGCCCTGCTGCTCGGCATTGCCGCCTGCACGCAGGACGAAGCGGGCTTCCTGCCAGAAGGGGCGGAAGGCACCCCCATCGTCTTCACCGCCACGGGGCTGAATCCCGTCGCGACAGCCACCGCCGGCACCCGTGCCCCCGCGGATGGCAATTGGGAGGGTGTGCAGAGCGTGGCAGTGCTGATGGACGGCACGGTGAAGGCATACGACGTGACGCCCTCCACCGCCGACCCCACCAGCGCCACGCTGACCTCCACCGACCCGTACTACTGGACCAACCACAACGACATCACCGTCACAGCGTGGTGGCCCTACACCGAGGGCGAGACAACCCCTTCTGCTGTGAAGGTAAAAGCCAACCAAAGTGCCCGGAAAGACTTCGAGGGCAGCGACCTCATCGTAGCCGACGGACAGACGGTGACCTATGGTAGCCCCACGCTCCGCTTCACCCACCGCACGGCGCGGGTGACCGTCGTTCTGACGGACTACACCGAGGGGCTGGCATCCGTGCAGTTGACGGGTCTCTCCACCGAAGGCGACAACCCGGATATAATCGTCCCGTATGACAAGGGCAGCAACACCTACACCGCCCTCGTAGCCCCGCAAAGTGTGGTAGCTGGCACGGCCTTCATTACCTGCACCTTCACTAACGGCAAGACCTTCGTCTATAAGATGAAGAATGCTACCGACTGGCAGGCGGGCGGTGAATATACCTACACCGTCTCCCTCGCTGCGGCAAAAGACCTGGGCTATACCATAGAGAGCGACGGCAGCTACACCGTGACCTCCGCCGATGGCCTGATGAATGTAGCCGAATTAGTGAACGGAGGTAAGACCGACATTAACATTACCCTCGACAAAAACATTGACTTGACGGGCAAAGGCTGGACGCCGATAGGCACAAGCTTCGATAACTCATACAAAGGCACTTTCGACGGCGGCGGCCATACCATCACGGGGTTGACCGTTACGACAAATGACCAATTTGTGGGTCTGTTCGGCTATCTCAATAGAGCTGGTACGGTGAAGAATGTGGTGATGGAAGGCATACAGATAACAAGCAATCACATGTTTGGCTGTACTGGCGGCGTGGTAGGATATAGCTGGGGCACCATTGAAAACTGCTCGGTGTCGGGCAGCGTCAGCGGCACGGTGTATGTCGGCGGTGTGGTGGGTGTTCAAATAGGCGGTTCCATCACCGGATGCAGCTCCTCGGCCACAGTGAAGGGAACGGTCGATGTCGGCGGCGTGGCAGGTCAGACGAATTCGAGTGCCACCCTGACCGCTTGCTATGCCACAGGCAACGTGATCATAGAAATAAACCCCAACAAGAATATCGCTGGCGGCGGTCTGGTGGGAATGAACGCAGGAAGCAGCCTCCTTGCCTGCTATGCCACGGGCAACGTAACCAGTACGGGTAGCAGCACCGGCAATGTGCATATCGGCGGCTTGTTTGGAGATAGCTACACCACCGTGACCGCCTGCTATTGGAAGAACAATCAGGAACGAGGCTATAAGACCGCCCCCGAATCCACGAAGGTGGACGGCACTGGCGTTACCTGGAAGAACGCCGTTGATGCCATGAACACCGCCTTGCAGAACGCAGGCTCAGAGTGGCGTTACGAACTTAACGGAGCATTGCCTACCTTGAGGAAGCAGTAAGCCGTTGCGGGCGGAACATTTCCGTCCGCAACGAACATAAACCGAAGTATAACCCCAATAAAAAAGGAGGACGTGATGGAACACACGGAGAATCCACCATATAGGTTTTGGCATCAAGGCATTGTCAATAATAATATAGACTCCAGTGTAAATATGGAAGCTGTAAGCCGGACATTGTCAAGATTGGTGCTCATTAAAGGCAACAAATCAAGTAATTAAATTAAAAACATGGGACTTTTTCACAGAGACAAGAAAAATAATGACGATGAGCCGGACAGTGTTCAAACCAATTCATTCTCTGATATTATGAATGGTTTGCAATACGCCGTAAACTGTGCACAAGATACATTGCAGAATCATCAGATACAAAATCTGACCAGACTTTTTGAAGGAACAAATGCAAATAACGCAAATACGTTCCAATCGAAAAAAAATCATGGTTGGAGACAAGACTATTGATATTCCACTTATAGCCTTGATATCCCATCATTATCTTGCAATGGATAATGTGCAGATAAAGTTCAAGGCGAAGGTCGGAAGCGTGGAATCACAGATCCCGGAAAACAACTTGCTGTTATCCAGTCCGCACAGAGCCAATCTCCAGATGCAGATGAGCAACATAAAACCGGATGCGGATGATGTCATGGAGGTTTGCGTCAATTTTAAGGTTCAGGAGACTCCGGAGAGTATTTCCCGAATCATTGACGATTTTGTAAAAAACATCTAATAACTTTAAAATTCAAATGTTATAGCAGAAGAAATATTAAACCAAGGGCAACAAGAAAATGCGGAAAACTTGAATGAAAATGTAAGCGGACAGGCGAAAGAAATTATCTCCGCTGCATTGGAAGAGACTCAAAACAGAGAAACTTCTCCAGTTCTTAAAGCAGATTCAAACGTGACTGACAAATTCAAGGGGCTTCCCATGCGGGAACTTATTGCAGCTCCACTTATTGCAGCAGCCGAAGCACAACAGGAATTGGCAGCGACAGCATGGAATTTCTACAAGCAAATTGCTTTTGATGACGACGGTAAAACAGCTCGTGTATTGGAATTCGATATTAAAAGACCGATACAGCAGGATGGAAAAATGACAACAATGTCACAAAGTGTCAAGGCTCCGTTTATAGGATTGGTGCCTATTCCTTCTCTGCTTATAGACCGCGTGGATGTAGATTTCCAGATGGAGGTTACTGATACCTCAAATGTAAAAAGCACTATTAATGCCAAAGTAGAAACAAAAGTTTCCGGGAAGAGTTGGTTAATAAGCGCAGAAATCAGCGGCAAAGTAACGACCGCCCGTGAGAACACCCGCATGACCAACCAAACGGCAAAATACCAGATACATGTTTCGGCCAGCCAGCAACCACAGACCGAAGGTCTGTCAAAACTGATGGATATAATGGCTTCCTGTATCGAGCCTATAAATACAGAAAGCAGTAAATAGAGTATAAACATATAGAATGGGATGGATAAAGTCCCGTTCTTATAATTCATACAAAAATGCCGATATTACCGAGTTTAAGAATTAACCCTGTAGCGACTATCAATAGTTCAAATATCTTTGAAACTTTTTCCTAATATAAGAATATTAGTATCTTTGTTTATTGAAGAGTTGTCTCTTGAGTCTGAGATTGTAAAATACTGAATTTAGCACAATCTCCAAATCGTTACCTGAAATTTTTCTAAACTTCCATAAGTGTTTATCTTTCATATAAATCAGTTAATCTGACAAAAATTTAAAATAAATTTGGCATTGCGCCCGGCTTGCACTATCTTTGCGGGCAAGCAGACGCCCGCTTGGGCAGGCTGCGGCTCGGCAATGTGCAAAATAAATTTGATATTGCCCCGCCTTGCACTATCTTTGTCATACGGATATTATAGGTTCCCATGATG
>OHQM01000592.1_pt1 | contig 18947 bp, 5 predicted proteins | sample 1577941 | NCBI WGS metagenome assembly OHQM01 (sample SAMEA3879604, study PRJEB24766) | human gut metagenome | biome: human-associated habitat; feature: feces | place: USA | collected 1985/1987
TTTTGTTTGCGTGTCATATGCAGGCGAGCGAATATTATTTGCTGCCTCGACCGCAGAAGTTTACAGAAGAACGTGGCCATTTTGTACTGGATAAGACACGCCTTGATACTCCTGTTTTGCAGGATGAATGGGAATGTTTTATTTCTGAACTGGGCGGTCGGATAGATGGAAGATCTGCGGCAGTGATTGAAGTGAAATTAGTGGAGTCGCTGGATGAAGCGCCTTTAAATAGAGATGAAGCATATAAACTTAAAGTAATGGCTAAGAAGATTTCTATAGAAGCAATGAGCGAAAGGGGAGTCTATTGGGCTATGCAAACTTTAAGGCAATTAGCCGACTCGTCAGGTAAAAAGACTACTTTTCAGGGATGTACGATAACCGATTGGCCGGCTTTTCGCATCCGGGGTTTTATGCACGATGTGGGACGTACGTATATTTCTATGGGCGAATTGAAACGTGAAATCACGATGCTTTCCAGATTCAAGATAAATGTGTTCCATTGGCATTTGACGGAGAATCAGTCCTGGCGGTTGGAAAGTAAAATATTTCCGATGCTGAACGACAGTGCTAATACTACCCGCATGCCGGGAAAATATTATACGCAAGCTGAAGCGAAAGAACTGGTAGCTTTCTGTAAGGCTCATGGAATGTTACTGATTCCAGAGATAGATATGCCGGGACACAGTGCAGCTTTTATGCGTACATTTCGCCACGATATGCAGAGTCCGGAAGGGATGAAAATATTAAAACTCTTAGTTGAGGAAGTTTGTGAAACTTTTGATGTACCTTATCTGCATATCGGCACGGACGAAGTGAAGATTACCAATCCGCAGTTTGTGCCCGAAATGGTGGCATTTATCCGTGCTTTGGGGAAGAAAGCTATTTCTTGGAATCCTGGTTGGCATTATCAAACGGGTGAAATTGATATGACACATCTGTGGAGTTCGCGCGGAAAAGCGCAGAAAGGTATTCCTGCTATTGATTCGCGTCTGCACTATCTGAATCATTTTGATACTTTCGGAGATATCATAGGGCTATATAACAGCCATATCTGCGATGTAGAACAGGGCAACGATGACATTGCCGGAGCTATCCTTGCTGTATGGAACGACCGCTGCGTCAACAAAGAGGAAAACATTATCCGTGAGAATGGTTTTTACCCCAATATGCTGGCCATTGCAGAACGCGCCTGGCTGGGTGGAGGAACTGAATATTTCGACAAGAACGGTACCATTCTTCCGCCGGATAAGAATAATGCAACATATCATTCTTTCGTTGATTTTGAAGAGCGGATGTTATGGTATAAAGAACATCTTTTCCGGGGATATCCGTTTGCTTATGTCAAACAAACCAATGTCTGGTGGAAGATTACCGATGCATTTCCCAATGAGGGAGATTTGACAAGGGTATTTCCTCCTGAACGAAAATTGCAGGATAGCTATCAGTATAATGGAAAGAAGTATGATACCCATCTTGCCGTAGGTACCGGAATTTACTTACGCCATGTGTGGGGAACGTTTGTCCCAACTTTTTATAAAGATCCGAAGGAAAATCATACGGCTTATGCCTATACTTATGTCTATTCTCCCCAAGAACAGACTGTTGGATTATGGGCTGAGTTTCAAAATTATGGTCGTTCGGAGGCTGATCTCCCGCCTTTGCCCGGCAAATGGGATTATAAAGAGAGTCGCATCTGGCTGAATGAAGAAGAAGTGTTACCGCCGGTATGGACGGCCACTCATCGTATAAAAAATCCTGAGACTCCTCTCGGGAATGAAAACTGCGTGTCCCGTCCCCCCTTATCGGTTCAACTGCATAAAGGCTGGAATAAGGTATTACTGAAACTTCCTGTAGGCAAATTTACTTTGCCGGAGGTGCGATTAGTAAAATGGATGTTTACTGTAGTGTTTGTTACTCTTGATGGAGAAAAGGCAGTGGACGGATTGATTTATTCGCCCGACAAGAAATTAGAGTGAACTGCTTATACTTATCATCTCTTTCTTATCCATGCTTGTCTTGTTACACAGACTTTATCTCCACTTTTACCTACACGCTTACACCAGCGCTCTGTATCTCCCTGTTCATCGGTGATAGAGCATGGTGGAAGCAAATAATAAGAGTGGTGTAGGCAAATTTGCCTACACCACTCTTAATTGAATGTATATTTCTGATTATCTTTTTGTTATCATTTATATTTGTATAAAACCTTTCATTCTCTATCTTCTCATTTCCTGCTTATTTTGATGTAAAAGATACCGGATTACCTGCTTTTTATTCAGATAGTACTCCGTTTCTTACCTACTTTTATCCATCCTATATAGGGATTGTAGATGTCAATCTCCTTTGTTCTTTGTGAAAATCGTGCATGTCTATTGTGTTGATATGCAGTGTTTTGGTAGTACGTACATTCGTGGGGCTTGTGCTTCATGACTGTGGAGCACGAGCCTCATCGCCGTGAAGCAGCTGAACGACATTCGTGGCCGTTGCAAAAAGAAGCACTCTGAACTAAGAAACTACCTATGCGAACGCAATGAAGCTGCTGAGTTTACAGCAAATAACAGCCTTTTTTACGAATGCTCCTCCTTATATTGCGTCGGTGAACATCCCATATACTGTTTGAACACTGTACTGAAATAACGTGATGTAGAGAACCCTGTCTGATCCGCTATCTCATTTATGCTGAGGGAACTGTGTGTAAGCAACCATACAGCTTTTTCCATCCTGATTTTAGTAATATAATCATTTGCCCCCATTCCGGTCAGTGCCTTCAACTTGTTGTAGAGGGATGCGCGGCTGATGCCCAGTTCTGTACAAAGTAGCGGTACTCCCATTTGCGGATTTTCCAGATTATCTGAAATGGTTTTATTCATTCGTTTGAGAAATATTTCGTCTGCTGAACTGAATGTACTTTCCTGTGGCTGAGGCAATGGCCCCGCTTCCGCATAGCGAGTCCGCATCCGTTCACGGTTTTTCAGTTGGCTTTGGATGATGGTATGAAGTATGCTGACCTCAAAAGGCTTCGTCAGATAAGCATCGGCTCCGTTCTTGTAGCCGAAAATCTGGCTTTCCTCATCATTGCGGGCGGTCAGCAGAATAATAGGGATATGGCTGATTTCCAGGTCTTCCTTGATGTGCTTGCACAACTCATACCCATTCATGCGGGGCATTTGTATGTCACTGACAACTATATCCGGATATGATTCCCGACAAATGCGCAGCGCTTCTTCACCGTCATAAGCCACCCATATCTTCTTGAATTTGCCTTTCAGTGCTTCGGACAAATAGTCAGTCAAATCCTTGTTGTCATCTACTATGAGCAGCGTGTTGTTCGTGGTTTCCTCTTTTACGGCTGTTTCTTCCGGAATGCTTTCCACTTCCTGGGTAGGAGCTAACAACTCATTCAGATAAGGTTGGGGTTGCAGGGTTACTTTTCCGGGCTGCACGTTGCGGGGCAACTCAAACCAGAAGGTTGCTCCGGGGGCGGTTTCGTGGTCATAAGCACCGATGCTCCCGCCATGCTGTTCGGCCAGAATCTTGGAATAAGAAAGACCGATACCTGTGCCCGGACGGCTGTTGTTGCCTTGATAGAATCGGATAAAGAGATTGTTTATATCTATGTCCTTTAAACCGGGACCTTCGTCGGCTACAGAAATGCGCACGTTGCTCTGGTCTTCGGACAAACTTACGGATACACTGATTTGTCCGTTCTCAGAACTGTATTTCAGTGCATTGATAAGCAGGTTCGTCAGGATGGTGGTGCATTTCTCCTTGTCAAAACAGAGGGTGTCCACTTCCTTGTCCGGATTGTAAACAATGGAAATTCCTTTCATTGTTGCCTCCGGCCGGAAATCATCAATAAGTTGTTCCACCCACGGGTTCAACTCTACGTTCTCCACATGCAAGGTGCTTTGTCCCACTTCCATTTTCCGTACATTTAGCACCATGTTCAGAAGCTCTTTCATGCGTCCGGACTGCTTGCTGATGCTTTGTATAATAGGGTATTTTTCATCCTCCGGTGATAAGGTTGCCAAGAGTTGCTTTAGTGGGGCATGTATCAAGGTGAGTGGAGTGCGCAATTCATGGTTGATGTTGATAAGGAAGCGTACTTTTTCTTCATACACTTGTTGCTCGTGCTCTTTCATGGCCCATTTCAGCTTGTTTTCTTTGCGGCGCAGCAGGGAGAAGAATACGAGTACAATGCCGGAGAATGCCACTATGATGCAACTTATTGTGAACCAGCCGGATTTATACCAGGGCGGAAGCACTATTAATTCCAGTATTTGGTAATCTTCCGTCCATCCTCCACTGCGGGTGCTACATGCAGCCATCACTTGATAAGTTCTTGCAGGCAACCCGCTGAGTGTCAGTTCCGGTTGATAAGAGTAGATGACTTGCCCCTCCATTCCCCGCAGGGTGTAGCGATACATGGGCTTGCGGAAGATATCTTTGTCGTGGGCGATAATCTTGATGGATATGGGCTTGCTTTGCTCCGGTACTTTCAGGCTTTGTCCGGTGTTAATCAGGGCGTTCATACGCTCTCCGCCTACCGATACGTCAGCCAGTTCCAGTATGGGCGGAGTTGTTGACTCGTCGGGAAGTTGCTTGTTGACACAGAGCAGGCCGTTGACACCACCCATGTAGATATCGCCTTGGGCAGATAACAACCGTGGCTTTTCCAGATACTCATTCAGAATCACTCCGTCAGATTCTCCGTAGAGGATGAACTCTCCTTCGTGAATGAGGTGGGCAAACAGTTTTCCGTCAGCCCCCAGCCATACGCGCCCCCGTTTATCACAAATCAGTGAATTGATTTCATGGATCAGGCTGTTGGGAATGTTGGTGTGTTCTCGCTTCTCGATGGAGTAACGGCTGAGGCCGTAATTGCTTCCTATCCAGAAAACCCCGCTTTCATCGATAGCTATGGAATTGAATATGGTGTCTCCCTGACAACTGAAGAGAGTTTCCAACATATTCTTCCGGGAGTCTATGCGGTAGATGCGTTTAAAATCGTGCAGGTAGGAGACAGGGCCTTTGCTCTCTATCGGCAACATGGTACCAATAATCTCTTTAGTGTATTTATCCAGTGAAATAGGGGTGAATTCTTTCTTACCTATGTGGTAACTATAAGGCGATTCGGCAAGTAATAATATGGTTTCGAGTGTGTTTTGGAATACGTTTACGGTTTTTCCACGCTTGCACATCAGTTCGTTGATGCTGTCATTTACGATAATGAGTGGCTGGTAATTTCCGGTTTTCCTGTCGAAGAAGAACAATCCTTTGCTAAACAGGGATACTAATAACCGTTGTTTGTCCACTCCTGTGATAGAAGATACTTTGTCTCCCCATGTGGACATGATGTGGTGGAACTTCTTGCTACCGGGATGAAAATGGTTGATTCCACCGCCGTCTGTCCCAATCCAGATTTCGTCATCTTCGTCCTGATAGATGCATAAGATTGATTTCTCACTTAATCCGTATTCCGTGCCGGGCAGGGCATCCGAGTAAATCTTCATCCCTACTTCCTTAATGCTGATTAGTCCTCCGCGTACACTGCCTGCCCACATACTATTGTTAGCGTCAGCGTACAGATAAAGAATGGAATTGACCGGAAAGGAGTAAGGATCACCGGGGGTATGGGACAGGACGGACATTGTGTCGTCTTCCGGATTTAAGATATAAATACCTGCACCATCTGTTCCAATCCAGATTTTCCCGTCATTTTCGGCCAGTGAGAGCACGACGTTGGTTTGCAAAGGGGAGTTCCCGCTGTGGTAGGAGTGTAGGAGTTTGCCATTCCGGTCGTAACACTTCACCCCCTGATAATAAGGGGCTATCCATATGTTCCCGTTCTTATCAATGAGTGTGGAAATCAGTTCGTTGCTCTCAAAAGGAACAGGGCGTGTCTGTCCGGTGGAAACGTCAATGAGCAGTGCATGGTTCCAGCGGTTACTGCACAATAGGGTGTGGTCGTCCCACTTTTGTAAGTTGGTAATATTGTATTTATTATTAGGTGTCAGAGGATATAAGAATTTGATTTTCCGGTTGGCATAGTCATATTTGTAGAGTCTTCCGTTACCACCGAACAATACGCCGTCGGTCCACGGGCAGATGGAAGTCACGGTCACCGGGTTGTTGTCTTCGTCGCGTGCCTGGAGGAATTTGTCTTCCTGATAATCGTAGTAGAATAAACCTTTGGGAGTAATGGCCCAGATGGTATGTTCTTTATCTTCAATAATATGGGTGATATTTCCCAATAGATATTTCCTTAGTTCGTAGCCGTCGAAACGTCCGATGCCCAGCCTCGTTCCCATCCATACGTATCCTTTCTCCTGGCTCACAACCAGGCAGCGGACCGAAGAGGACAGGCCGTTTTGCGTACTTATCTGCTGGAAAGCGTATTGTTTATTGCCGACTGCTTTATCCGGAAAGAGCGATAATAGGAACAATACTAGTGTGGTTAACATGGTTTTTCTCATGGTGTTGTGCAAAGATTGGAACAAAAATAAACTTTTGTATCGAACCATACAAAACAAAAGGCAGGAATCTGATGGAAAGAAACTCCAATTTTGTCTATTTTTAGCTCCAAATTTGGCTATACCCCTGCAGAAAGGCTGTAGGTAGTCAATTTTGGATTTAGTAATAGTGATTATTGTACCGATGCTCCTTCTGTTTCGCTTTATATTTGCATCGAAATCAATGTTAACAATAGTCTTTACTAATTTAAATTTAATTCTATGAGACAGAAGTTATTTAATGTTTTTCTAACATGTCTGCTCTGCTTGACAACTACTGCTGCCGCTTTTGCACAGCAATCCGTTAAAGTAACAGGTAAAGTGATTGACAGCACCAATGAAGGTGTACCGGGTGTCAATGTACAAGTAAAAGGAGGATCGCTTGGGACGATTACCGATATTGACGGTAATTATAAGATTGATGTCCCCAACTCTAAATCAGTATTAGTTTTTTCTTTCATCGGTTATGAGACGCAAGAGATTGCGGTAGGTAACAAGACGGTGATCAATGTGACCATGAAGGACGACACGCAGTTGTTGGACGAAGTGGTGGTGGTAGGTTACGGTTCGGCTCGTAAAGGCGACCTTACCGGAGCATTGACCAGTATACGCCCGGATGCCAATGATGCGGCCAAAGCAACTTCTATCGATAACCTGTTGTCGGGTAAAATTGCAGGGCTTGTGGTTAACTCCTCATCTTCGGCTGTCGGTTCTGCTTCTTCAGTAACTATTCGTGGTGCCAGTTCACTCCGTGGAGACAACCAGCCGCTTTACGTTATTGATAATGTACCCCAGGCGTCAACGGGTGAATTTACTTCTTCAGGTATCAGTGGTGACTTCCAGATCAATCAGGACCCCTTGTCTTCTCTGAATCCTGCCGATATCGAGGATATCACAGTATTGAAAGATGCTTCTTCAACAGCTATTTATGGTTCTCGTGGTGCAAACGGTGTAATCTTGATTACAACGAAGAAAGGTAAGCAAGGAAAGACCAAAGTGAATGCTTCGGCCACTTTCACAATAGCCAATACTGCCAAACTGATGGATATGATTAATCTGGAAGAGTATGCAAGCTATGCAAACAGCAGAATCAAAGATAATTTGTATCCTTTTTATCTTGTAGGTGATGAGGTGAGATATGTATTCAACGGTTCTTATGACAAGTATAATCCGAACGATCCTGAAACGTATAATGTCGTAAATTATAAGAACTGGCAAAAAGAAATCTATTCTTCGGCCTTTTCGCAGAACTATTCTTTATCTTTGAATGGTGGTTCGGATAAGGTTACCTACTATATATCTGCCAATTTCAAGGATATTAACGGTACGGTAAAACAAACTTCTTTGAAACAGGGTGACTTGCGTGCTAATTTGAGTGCCGAGATTTCGAAGGTTGTTAAGATAGACTTGTCCCTGAGCGGTGCTCTTCGTCAGAATGACATGATGGCGGGTGGTAATACATTGGGTGGTTCTACCGGAGCTATATCCCGTACTGCACTGGACTATGCTCCGTTTGAGATGCCAGAAGATGACCCGAATTTCAATAATGAGAACAAGACGACTGTTTTCAGTTGGTTGAATGACTATGTGGACGTAACGGATGACAAGAGTTTCAAAGCCAGTATGGATTTGACTTGGAAGATCAATAAGTTTTTCCGTTATAATCTTCGTACCGGTGGTAATCTGAATATTAACGACCGCAAACGTTGGTATGGTCTGCAACTTTATCAAGGTATGAATAATCAGGGCTTGTTGTCACTGTCTAACCTGAACAAGAGTAATGTTTCTGTAGAAAACCTTTTGAACTATAATACGAAGATCAAGTCTATCGCAACGTTGGATGCTACAGCCGGTGTTACTTATGAAGATTATAATTTCCTGAATAAGAATACGACGGGTAATAACTTCACTTTTTTTGAAATGCGTGAGAACGGTCTTCACATGGCAAGCAATGTAACCAATGCACAACCTATCCAGAAAGACTACCAGTTGGTTTCTTACCTGGGACGTGTCAATGTGTCCTTCTTAGATAAATACTTGGTTACGGCTTCTTTCCGTGCCGATGGTTCCAGTAAGTTTGCCAAAGGCAGTCGTTGGGGATATTTCCCGTCTGCATCACTGGCATGGCGAATGGAACAAGAGGAGTTTATGAAAAATCTCACTTGGCTGAGTCAGTTGAAAGTTCGCGTGAGCTACGGTGTTACCGGTAACCAGTCTATCGATCCGTATTCTACATTCTCTATGTATGGCTCTAATTCGAATCTTTATTATGCTGATGGTTCAGGTAATCCGTTAACAGCTTTCTCCGTAACCAATCTGTCAAACAATAGTTTGAAATGGGAAAAGACAGCTTCCTGGAATGCAGGTGTGGACTTCGGAGTATTTAATTCACGCTTGAGCGGTACCGTTGATGTGTATCAAAAGAAGACTACGGACTTATTGATATCCAGATCATTACCCGGTTCTGCCGGTTTCGGTTCTACTTATTACAATCAGGGTTCTTTGACCAATAAGGGTGTTGAAATCTCCTTGAACGCACAGATCATTGATGGCAAAGAATGGAAATGGAGCGTAATGGGTAACATCGGCTTTAATAAAGGCGAAATTAGCGAGTTGGGACTTCTGCCGTCTGATTTTGGTTACTTGGGAGAGAATGTGGGTTATTATGGTAACTCTCTGGGCGACCACTTTGGTGTGGCTCATGTCTTCATGGAAGGTAAAGCTCCGGGCTTGTTCTTCGGTTACGTAACACAAGGCATTGTACAGCCGGAAGACATCACAGATCAAGGTGTGAAGTATACTAAGAAGGATGGTTCAATCGGATACTATAAGACGGTAAACGGTGCTATTCCGGTAGCGGGTGATATTAAGTATGTAAATAGTGATGAGGATAAGGATGGGGATATCAATGTAAATGACCGCGACATTATTGGTGACCCGAATCCGGACTTCACATACGGTTTCTCTACAACGGTTTCATGGAAAGACATTAGCTTGTCTGCGATATTTAATGGTGTACAGGGAAGAGACATTTTGAATACGAACAACCGTTATATCAATACTCCGGGTATCCGGTCTAATAACATTACCAGGGAGGCATTCCGGAATATGTGGACAGAAAGCAATCACTCTAACTTATATCCGAGTTCTGCATACACTGTGCCGAATGCTGTGCTGGACCGCTATGTAGAGGACGGCAGTTATCTGCGTTGCGCTGATATCACTTTAAGCTATGTGTTGCCTAAAGTATGGCTGAGTAAGATTGGTTTCCAGAATGCATCTGTTTATGCTTCTGTTAAGAATGCATTTATCATTACCAATTATAGTGGCTATGACCCGGAAGTGAGCTCTTTTACATTCGACGGACTTCGTCCGGGAGTTGATATGAGTTCTTACCCATCTCCACGTTCTTTTATATTTGGCTTAAACTTAACTTTTTAATCATTAATACTCTACGAATATGAAAAAATATAAATATTACATCCTGTCTTTGGTTGCACTGTGCAGCTTCTCGGCTTGCGATGCGCTACTTGATGAAGATCCCCTGTATTCTCAGAACAGCAATATTGTCTTCCAATCCGAGAGTAATGCAGAGTTGGCTTTGCTGGGATGCTACGGCTATATGGCTTCCACCAACGCTTACGGGCAGATGTGGCAGGAAGTTCCTATTGTTGCTTCCGGTCTTGCCTGGTCACAGCGTCCCGAAGATTTGAATGCCCTGAATACATTGGCTGCCAATAGTTTGGTTTCGCCTACTTGGAATGGCATGTACAAAGCAATATCCGAAATCAATGCTTTCCTTGAAAGTATTGAAAAGAGTTCTTTGAGTGAGAGTGTCAAAAATCAGAAGGGTGGAGAGGCTAAAATATTGAGAGCACTGGCTTATTATAACCTGGTTTCTTTGTTCGGTGATGTACCTTTGAAAACAATAGCTTCTTCTTCGGAAGGTATCTCAATCGCTCGTTCTCCTCGCGAAGAAGTATTGAACCAGGTAGTGGCTGACTTGAAAGACGCTACTTCTATCTCCGAAACATCGGCAGTGGGTCGCGTTAACTCCTGGACCGCTAAGGCTCTCTTGGGTAAAGTATATTATAAGATGGCTGCCCTAGATATCAATGCTGCTGCCAACTGGCAGAATGCAAAGGAAATGTTTGATGCAGTGTATGCCAGCAAAGTTTATTCATTGGAACCTAAGTTCGCAGATCTGTTTGGCGAGTATGCTACTTCCAAAGAAGCCATTGTCATGATGAACTACTCAACCGGTAATGCCAGTGGCGTTTATAACCGTGCTAGTAATCGTTTTGCACCGCAAGCCTCTACGAGTGGTATCAATTGGAGCACGTATCGCGTTGCCAAGTTCGCTTATGACATGCACGAAGGCACTTATCCGGGAGATCCCCGCATAGAAGTTAATTTTCTGACAAGATGGAGAGATCGTAATGGTAACAATCAGGCTAATCCGAAGCCGCAGGTAGGTTCAATTCCTACCCCTAATGATTCCGTGTATACGTATCCTTACTGGAAATACACATACGATGACGGAGGAATAGTACCAGGAACAACAGATGTGAAGCTGGTTCATGTGGGTAAAATGCCTTATGCAGAGTTTGCAGATCCAAAGAATCCGAGTCTCAGTTTTATTAGGAATTATGAAACTACGCATGGAGAATCTCCATATGGTTCAACACTCATCCAAGCGGTGGAAGACTTTGTGAAAGTAGGTAACGGACATAAATGGCCGTATTTTGGTAAGCTTTATGACCAGAAACAAACAGGTACGATGGCTCACAAGAACCTGATGGTTTACCGTTATGCTGAGATGTTGCTGTTGATGGCGGACGTTTATAATGAACTGGGTGATACTCAGAAAGCTATCAGCCTGGCCAACGAAGTGCTTGCCCGTGCACGCAAGTCCGGAGCCGTAGCTTCGGCACAGCCGGCAGACTGGTCATCGTCTCTTACCAAGGATGAGGTCACGGAAAAACTGTATTTTGAACGCGTTATAGAACTCTGTGGTGAACCTGCTATCTACGACATGATACGTATTCGTGGCACAAAGTATTTTAAGAAACTGCTGGAGCTGAATGCCAATCATGAACTGACCATTAAGGGAGATAGCAATTATCCTGGCAGCAATAATAACTTTGCCGACCGCCTCATTAACGATGGCAACCTGACAGATGATTTCCTGAGAAAGAATCTCCTTCTGCCGATTCCTACCAGTGAAATAGATGCGAACCCGGGGCTTTCCAATAGCGATAATAACTTCGGCTATTAATAGCTATCAGTTGACCACCTTTTTTCAATAGGCTGATATAACCTAACATTTCGGAAGCAGACAGCGCATCTTGTCTGTTCTGCTTCCGGTTTTGTCTTCGCTGCTTTTAATTTTGTCTTTTTGTTGCTTTAGATATACCCGAAATGGTGAATTTTGGATATGATAAAGATATTCTTGAACATTGCTCTTATCCATTACGCGTACTTTTGGGCAATTAAACTACTAAAGATTTCCGACCATGAAAAACTTACAATCAGGATTACTCTATTCCCTGACCGGTGCCGCTGCTGTGGCATCCTTGGCCTCATGCTCTGCCCAAAAGAAGGCTGAAGAGCAGAAGCAATATAACATCGTATACATCATGACGGATGACCACACAGCCCAGATGATGAGCTGCTATGACCACCGTTATATGGAAACACCGAACCTGGACCGCATTGCTGCCGATGGAGTACGCTTCACCAACAGTTTTGTTGCCAACTCATTGAGCGGACCCAGCCGTGCCTGTATGATTACGGGCAAGCACAGTTGTGCCAATAAATTCTACGACAACACCACTTGCGTGTTCGATGCTTCGCAGCAAACTTTTCCTAAACTTTTGCAACAGACCGGTTATCAGACTGCGTTGGTTGGTAAATGGCACCTGGAAAGTTTGCCTACGGGTTTTGATTACTGGGAGATCGTGCCCGGACAAGGTGATTACTATAATCCTGATTTTATCACTCAGGACAATGATACGATACAGAAGCACGGATATGTGACCAATATCATCACCGATGATGCTATCGATTGGATGGAAAATCAGCGGGATACAAATAAGCCGTTCTGTATTTTAATTCATCATAAAGCGATTCATCGTAACTGGTTGGCAGATACCTGCAACCTTGCACTTTATGAAGACAAGACCTTCCCGCTGCCGGACAATTTCTTTGACGATTACGAAGGACGTCCTGCCGCTGCCGCACAGGAAATGAGCATTGTGAAAGATATGGATATGATCTATGACCTCAAAATGCTACATCCGGACAAAGAAACTCGGTTGAAGTCTCTTTATGAGAAATATATTGGCCGGATGGATGAGGGGCAGCGTGCCGCATGGGATAAGTTCTATGGTCCTATCATCGATGATTTCTATAAAAAGAATCTTCAGGGTGAAGAACTTGCCAACTGGAAGTTCCAGCGCTATATCCGCGACTACATGAAGACTGTGAAATCTCTGGATGATAATGTAGGCCGTGTGCTGGATTACCTGAAAGAGAAAGGATTGCTGGATAACACATTAGTTGTTTATACTTCCGATCAAGGTTTCTATATGGGTGAGCACGGATGGTTCGACAAGCGTTTCATGTATGAAGAATCCATGCATACACCGCTGATTATGCGTTTGCCGAAAGGCTTCGACCGTAAAGGAGACATCGGAGAGTTGGTACAGAACATTGACTATGCACCCACATTCCTGGAACTGGCTGGTGTGAAGGTGCCCGAAGATATTCAGGGACTTTCCCTGGTTCCATTACTGAAAGGCGAAAAACCTGAAAACTGGCGGAAATCCCTGTACTATCACTTCTATGAATATCCTGCCGAGCACATGGTGAAGCGTCATTACGGGGTACGTACAGAACGTTACAAGCTGATCCATTTCTATAATGACATCGATGAATGGGAATTGTACGACTTGCAGGCCGATCCGACCGAAATGCGTAATATCTATGGACAGCCGGGTACGGAAGACATTGTGAAGGAATTGAAAACCGAACTTACGGCATTGCAGGAACAATACAATGATCCGGTACGCTTTTCACCAGAGAGAGATAAAGAATAATTCATATTATCAAACGCTATGACCTTATGAAATATATATATACAGTACTGCTTTGTCTGTTCCTGGCAGTAACAAACATTCAGGCTGATAACTTGACACAACCTTTTTCATTAGTTCCCTGCCCGGTGAGTTTAGTACCGGGCACGGGTAACTTCCACTTCTCCGCTAAGACGAGTTTCGCAGTAGAGAATGAAGGACAAGCTGAGCAAGTGCGCCAGTTCACCGGGCTTCTTACCCGTGCGGCAGGTTTTACTCCCCGCATAAAGGTAGATAGCCGGAAAGGTGATGTCTGTCTGGTGACGGATGCTACCTTAAAAAGTGAAGCTTACAAACTGGAGATAACGGCTAAGAAGATAACCATCTGTGCCTCCGATCTGCAAGGTTTCTATTATGCCCTTCAAAGCATCCGTCAATTACTTCCCTCTGCGATTGAAAGTGAACAAGTGACGGAGAACGTCGATTGGACTGTTCCGGCATTGACTATCACCGACCAGCCCCGTTTCGGTTATCGGGGGCTATTGGTAGATGTGGCACGTTTTTTCTCCCCCAAGGAAAACTTGTTGCGTATTATTGATTGCATGGCGATGCTGAAGTTGAACAAGTTACATCTGCATCTGGTAGATGACAATGGCTGGCGTATTGAGATCAAGAAATACCCCTTGCTCACAGAAATAGGATCATGCCGTGTAGACCGTCCGGGCAAGACATTCCCCGAACGCCGTAATCCCCGTCAGGGTGAACCTACTGTGGAAAAAGGATTCTATACGCAGGATGAAATCTGCGAGATTGTGCGCTATGCTCAGGAACGGCATATCGAAGTGATCCCGGAAATAGAAATGCCGGCACATAGTAATGCTGCATTGGCGGCTTACCCTTTGCTGTCCTGTCCGGTAGTGGATAAATTTATCGGTGTATTGCCCGGTTTAGGCGGGAATCATGCGGATATTATCTTTTGTGCAGGAAATGACAGTGTATTTACTTTCCTGCAAGATATTCTGGATGAAGTACTCGAATTGTTTCCCTCAAAATATATCCATTTAGGTGGTGATGAGGCGAGAAAGACACATTGGGAAGAATGTCCGTTGTGCCAGGCACGGATGAAAGCAGAGAATTTGGAGAATACGGAAGAATTACAAGGCTATTTCATGGCACGGGTAGCACGGTATGTGCAGAATAAGGGACGTGAAGTGATAGGATGGGATGAACTGACGAATGCCAGAATCCCCGAAGGGAGCATTATCCTTGGATGGCAAGGTTACGGACAGGCTGCACTGAAAGCTGCCGAATTGGGCCACCGCTTTATCATGACTCCTGCCCGGATATTGTACCTCATCCGCTATCAAGGTCCCCAATGGTTCGAACCTATTACATATTTTGGAAATAACACCCTGAAAGATGTCTATGACTATGAACCTGTACAGAAAGACTGGACACCGCAGGCTGTATCTCTGCTAATGGGGGTTCAGGCGTGTATGTGGACAGAGTTCTGTAACTCTCCGGCAGATGTGGACTACCTGCTTTTCCCCCGCCTGTCGGCATTGGCGGAAGTTGCTTGGACGAAGCCTGCACGCAAGAACTGGGCCTCTTACCTGAAAGCTATGGACCACTTTAATGAACACTTGGCTGCAAAAGGCATTGTCTATGCCCGTTCCATGTATAATATACAACAGACTGTAACTCCGAAAGAGGGTCGTCTGCAAGTTGAACTGGATTGTATTCGCCCTGATGCACAGGTGCGTTATACAATGGATGGCAGTGTGCCGACTGCGCAATCACCCCTTTATATAAAACCGTTGATGCTTACAGAGGCCAAAACAATTAAGGCAGTAACCTTTGCCGGAAACGAGCAATTGGGACAAATGCTGGAGTTGCCTGTCATCTGGAATAAAGCGACGGCAAAGTCTGTTAAGAGTGCCAGTACAGGAGATATTTATATGCTGACAAACGGGATACGGGGAAGTCAGAAATATACCGATCAGGAATGGTGCTCCTGGATGAAAAGCGATACGGTTACTTTCACCCTCGACCTGGAGAAATCGGAATTAGTGAATAAACTAACGTTAGGCTCTATTACGAATTATGGTATGGCAGTGCATAAACCAGCTGAAATAGAAGTTTGGATTTCGGGTGATGACAAGGAGTATCGCAAAGTGGGTGAGTGCAGCTACACAAAGAACGAAATCTTCCGTGAAGGTGTATTTAGAGAAGATATCCTGTTTGAAATAGGGACAGAGGCACGTTATGTTCGTGTAGTAGCCCGTGGAGCAGGAGACTGTCCTTTCACGCATGTACGTCCGGGACAGGAAGCGAGGATATACTTTGATGAGATAATAATAGAATAGAAAATTAGAAAAATGAGATATAGTACCATGAAAAAGACCCTGTTGAGCTTGTGTCTGACTTGCCTGCTTACCATCCCTGCTATAGCACAGACTGTACAGCCGGAATGGCAGAGCCAATATGCTATCGGAAAAAACAAACTGGCACCACATACTTATATATGGCCTTATGCGAATGCTGATGCTGCGGGTGAAGGCAATTATGAGCAATCACCTTACTATATGAGTCTGAATGGTAAATGGAAATTCCATTGGGTGAAGAATCCCGATCATCGTCCGAAAGACTTCTATAAACCTTCGTTCTATACGGGCGGATGGGCAGATATCGATGTACCCGGTAACTGGGAGCGTCAGGGATATGGTACGGCTATTTATGTGAACGAAACTTATGAATTTGATGATCCTTTGTTCAACTTCAAGAAGAATCCACCGCTGGTACCTTATGCAGAGAACGAAGTAGGTTCTTATCGCCGTACGTTCACGGTTCCTGCTGACTGGAAAGACCGTCGCATCGTGATTTGTTGTGAAGGTGTGATCTCTTTCTATTATATCTGGGTGAACGGACATATGCTGGGTTATAATCAAGGTTCAAAGACTCCTGCCGAATGGGATATCACGGACTATGTACAGGAAGGAGAAAATACCGTGGCACTTGAAGTATATCGCTGGAGTGCAGGTTCCTATCTGGAGTGTCAGGATATGTGGCGGTTGAGTGGCATTGAACGGGATGTCTATCTTTACAGTACTCCACGCCAGTTTATAGCTGATTATAAAGTGACTTCTTCTTTGGATAAGAAAGAGTATAAGGAAGGAATTTTCGGCCTTAATGTAACAGTTGAAGGAAGTGCGACTGGTGTGTCTACTTTGGCATATAGTCTGAAAGATACTGCCGGAAAGACAATATTACAAAATGAAATACCGGTCAAGAACCGTGGTTTGAATAATTTTATTACCTTTGACGAACAGTCTCTTCCTGGTGTAAAACGTTGGAGTGCAGAACATCCGAATCTTTATACGTTAATATTGACGTTGAAAGATGATGCAGGACATATAACACACCTGACCGGTTGTAAAGTTGGTTTCCGTACTTCCGAAATCAAGGATGGCCGTTTCTGTATCAACGGGGTACCTATATTGATAAAAGGTGCTAACCGGCATGAACATTCACAGTTGGGACGTACTGTCAGCAAAGAACTGATGGAAGAAGACATTTGCCTGATGAAGCAACATAACCTGAATACTGTGCGTAACTCGCATTATCCGACACATCCGTACTGGTATCAACTCTGCGACCGTTACGGCCTTTATGTGATAGATGAAGCAAACATCGAATCGCATGGCATGGGGTATGGCCCGGCTTCATTGGCAAAGGATAGCACTTGGTTGCCTGCACACATGGACCGTACGCAACGTATGTACGAACGTGCCAAGAACCATCCGGGTATCGTGATCTGGTCGTTGGGCAACGAAGCGGGTAACGGAATCAATTTTGAACGAACATATGATTGGATGAAGTCCATTGAAACCACCCGCCCTATACAATACGAGCGTGCCGAACAGAATTATAATACGGATATCTACTGCCGTATGTACCGCAGTGTGGAAGAATTGCTGGCCTATGCCCGCCAGACAGAACCGAAAGTATATCGTCCTTTCATCATGACTGAATATCTGCATGCTATGGGCAATAGCGGAGGCGGATTGAAGGAATACATGGATGTTTTCGAAACAGAACCTATAGTGCAGGGCGGTTGTATCTGGGATTGGGTAGATCAGTCTTTCCGTGAAATAGATGCCGATGGTCGTTGGTATTGGACTTACGGTGGTGATTATGGTCCGAAGAATGTACCCAGTTTCGGGAACTTTTGCTGCAATGGTCTGGTGAATGCTGTCCGCGAACCTCATCCGCATTTACTGGAAGTGAAGAAAGCATATCAATATATAAAGGCTACATTGATTGATAAAAGCAACTTGACTTTAAGTATAAAGAATTGGTATGATTTTACGAATCTCAATGCTTATACTTTACACTGGCAGGTGGTAGGTGATCATGGGAAAGTGATTGCTGACGGTACTCGTCGGGTAGATGCCGCTCCGCACGCCACCGTTGAAGTTACGTTGGGTGCTGTACGTTTACCTTCTGATGTTCGTGAAGCTTATCTGAACTTAAGTTGGACGCCTGTGGATGTTGTTCCGTTTATTAATACGGATTACGAAGTAGCCTATGACCAGTTTGTTCTTTCGGGTAATAAGAACTACCGGACTCCGGAAACTAGACTTTCGGGTAAGGTGGAAATGAATATAGATCCGGCAACAGGGGCGCTTCGCTCTTATATTTATAATGGGAAAGAATTACTGGTTTCCCCTGTTACATTGAGCCTCTATCGTCCGGTGACGGATAATGACAACCGTGAAAAAGTAGGAGGGGCCAAAGCCTGGAAGAAAGCCGGGTTGGATCAGTTGACACAGCGTGCCCTTACCGTGAAGACCTCTACCCGTGGTGGACGTGCCAAAGTGGAATTATTAAATGTCCGTGGTGAAAAAGTGGGAACCGCTTCTTTCATCTATACATTAAAGAAAAACGGTGAATTGGATATACAGACACACTTCGTACCGGATACTACCGTTATCACTTCACTGGCGCGTGTAGGGCTTACTTTTGAAATGCCCGATGCTTACAGTCAGGTGTCTTATCTGGGGCGTGGAGAGCATGAAACTTATATGGATCGTAACCAATCTGGTAAAATAGATATTTATCACACCGATGTGGAGCGCATGTTTCACTATTATGTTCGTCCGCAAGCAACGGGTAATCGTACGGATGTCCGTTGGATGCAACTTGCTGATGAGGCAGGTGAGGGGCTGGCATTCTGTTCCGATGCCTCGTTCCAATTTAGTGTGATTCCTTTTACGGATGAGAATCTGGATGCGGCAACGCATATCAATCAACTACGGCGCGAAGGAGTGATAACTGTTCATCTGGATGCAGCACAGGC
>OHQM01000597.1_pt1 | contig 18777 bp, 12 predicted proteins | sample 1577941 | NCBI WGS metagenome assembly OHQM01 (sample SAMEA3879604, study PRJEB24766) | human gut metagenome | biome: human-associated habitat; feature: feces | place: USA | collected 1985/1987
AAACGGTTTGTCGGTTGCAATTAATACTTTCATGATTCTTATGATATTAAAAAAAGACTCACCACAGAGGACACAGAATACACAGAGTTTTTATTAATTATCCTCTGTGACCTCTGTGTACTCTGTGGTGAATAAAATATTATTAATGAAGTTTCTCAAATTCCTGCATGCAGTCAATCAAAGCCTGTACGCTTTCCTTCGGCATAGCATTGTAGCAAGATGCACGGAAACCACCCACTGAACGGTGTCCCTTGATACCTACCATACCTCTTTCTGTAGCAAACTTCATGAAGTCAGCTTCCAGTTCTTTGTATTCAGGAGCCATCACGAAGCAGATATTCATGCGTGAACGGTCTTCCTGTGCGGCTGTACCTACGAACATCTTGTTACGGTCGATTTCAGCATACAGCATATCTGCCTTTTCTATGGCACGGCGTTCCATTTCTTTCACACCACCCTGTGCCTTGATCCAACGCAAAGTCTGCAATGCAGCATAGATGGGAACAACCGGAGGAGTGTTGAACATAGAACCGCTGTCAATATGTGTCTGATAGTTCAGCATCGTAGGAATATAGCGGGATACCTTACCCAAAGCGTCATTCTTCACGATAACGAAGGTTACGCCTGAAGGAGCCAGATTCTTCTGTGCACCGCCATAGATACAGATATATTTAGACACGTCGATAGGACGGGAGAAAATATCGGAAGACATATCGGCAATCATCGGAACGTTTACATCCAGGTCTTCTTTAAGTTCAGTACCATAAATAGTGTTATTGGTCGTGATGTGGAAATAATCAGCATCAGCAGGCACTGTATAATCCTTAGGAATATAAGTATAAGTAGACTCTGCGGAAGAAGCGACTTCAACTACTTCACCGAAAGCTTTGGCTTCTTTCATGGCTTTTTTGGCCCATACACCTGTATTCAGGTAAGCAGCTTTCTTTTCAAGGAAGTTGAAGGGTACCATGCAGAATTCCAAACTGGCACCACCGCCCAAGAACAGTACCGAATACCCTTCGGGGATATTGAGTAATTCTTTGAATAGTGCTACGGCTTCGTCCACAACAGGTTGGAAGTCCTTAGCACGGTGGCTGATTTCCATCAGTGAGAGGCCTGAGCCGTTGAAATCAAGAATAGCTTTTGCCGTATCCTCAATCACCTCACGAGGAAGAATAGAAGGTCCTGCATTGAAATTATGCTTTTTCATTTGAAGTTTGTTTTGGTTATACAATTTCGTTCATTAGTGTCTTTAGACCTTGCGAAATTACGGAAATATTTCTTTAAAACAAACCTTTCATAATGAAATTCTATTTTAACAGCGCATTTAGCTTACTTTTTTATGGTTTATACAGGATATATGCACCATTTTGTTATCCATACTTATCAAGAACGGACTTTTAGAAGAATCTAATAGTAATACGATTTTATTACTTTATATTCAGAAGTTTAGACGCAAAAAAAGTGAATATTTATAAGAAAACTTACTTAGCTTCCTCAATTATCGTCTTTACTCCTTTAATTTTCTCACCTTGTATCAACGTGAGCAACTGTTTCATTTTACTACGGCGCACAGCTACGAAAGCATAGTGTTCTTTCACATCCACTTGTCCCACATCTTCACGCCCCAGTCCACCTTTCTTATATAAGAAGCCGACAATATCGATTTTGTTCAGCTTATCTTTCTTTCCTTTACCTATATATAAGGTAGCCCATCGGGACTTGGCCGGCTTCGGCAGTACTTCCGGAAACTCAAAGATTTCAATATCTTCGGGAATGTATTCAGGAACCCGTTCTTCATTGTGCAGGATGAGATAGGAATTTCCGTCAGCTTCCCAACGAGCCGTACGTCCGTTGCGGTGCGTACAGGCTTCTTCATTGATAGGAAGATGGTAGTGAACTACGTTCTCAATGCCAGGAATATCCAGTCCGCGGGCAGCAAGGTCGGTAGAAATCAGTACAGCACAACTGCCATTGCGGAATTTATAAAGTGCACGTTCGCGGTCAGGCTGTTCCATGCCGCCATGAAACATATCACAAAGAAATTTCTTTGATTGTAAATATGCTGTTACCCGTTCCACACTTTCGCGATAGTTACAGAAAACAAGGGTTGAATGATGTCCGAGTGTGCAAAGCAGATTATACAAAGTTTCCAGTTTATCTTTCCCGGGAGAAAGGACTTTATGAAGTCTCAGGCGTGGAGCAAGAGCTTCCGGATCGAGGAAGTCAAGCTTGACAAGTTGAACGTTGAGAGTTGAGCGTTGAGAGTTATCAGCGTCTCTTACACCGGTGAACTGGGGAATTTCTTCAGCATCAGTAGCAGAAAGCAGCACACGTTTTTTTAGGGAAGGCAACTGCCCGATAACTTCCGCCATTTCATCATGGAAACCGAATTCAAGGCATTTATCGAACTCGTCTATCACCAGTGTAGTGACGCTGCTCGCATTGAAATTCTCTTTCCGCAAGTGATCGTTCATTCGTCCCGGTGTGCCGATGACAACTGAAGGATTAATGCCCTTCATTGTCCGGTGCTCCTCCATAGCGGGACGACCACCGTAACAGCTCATTGCCTTAAATGGAGTTCCCATAGATTTGAAAACTGTTTCAATCTGCAACGCCAGTTCGCGCGAAGGTACCAAAACAATAGCCTGCACTCCTTGCATTTCTGCCTTCAGCGATTGCACCAATGGAAGAAGAAAAGCCAGTGTCTTGCCCGAACCTGTAGGCGAAAGCAATACTAAATCTTTGTTTTCACGATAAGCCTCCCGCGTTGCCTCTTGCATTGGGGTGAGTTGTTCTATTTGCAGATTTCTGAGTATATCTTGAATTTCCATAATGATTTTTTCTATGACGAGCCAAAGATAATGTAATTTGAGTGTAGAACTTTCATGCTTACATGAAAAAGTTATGCCGGAATACAGTTTATCTTATCAAAAGATAACAAAAAAACTCCTGCGTAGCCGTAGCCATGCAGGAGTTTTCTAAAATATCGAAGTCATTTATAAACTTTGAAGTTTCAACTTATCCGCCGAAGTTATCAAACATCAGGTTCTGAGCCGGAACACCGAGATCGTCGAGCATCTTCTCAACAGCTTTCGACATCGGACCAGGCCCACACATGTAGTATTCAATATCTTCAGGAGCTTCGTGGTCTTTCAGATAAGTTTCGTAAATCACCTGGTGAACGAAGCCTGGAGTATACTTCACGCCGGCTGCATCTGCTGCAGGATCCGGACGGTCCAATGCAAGATGGAACGTAAAGTTCGGGAAATCCTTCTCGATTTGCAGGAAGTCTTCCAGATAGAATACCTCGTTCAATGCACGTGCACCGTAGAAGTAAGTCATCTTGCGGTCTGTAGTGTGCAGTGTCTTCGTCAAGTGCATGATTTGTGCACGCAACGGAGCCATACCGGCACCACCACCAATCCACATCATTTCCTTCTTAGAATCAAATATCGGATGGAAGTCTCCGTAAGGACCACTCATTATTACCTTGTCACCTGGTTTCAGCGTAAAGATATAAGAAGAAGCGATACCCGGCATCACATCCATAAAGCCCGGACCTTGTTCTTTGGGCTTAAACGGCGGAGTTGCGATACGTACCGTCAACATGATACGGTCGCCCTCTGCCGGATAGTTAGCCATAGAATATGCACGGATGGTTTCTTCGTCATTGTTACACTTCAATGTAAACAAACCGAATTTCTCCCATGCGGGCAAGTACTCGTCACCAATCAGACTCTTATCAATATCCTTGTTATAGTCCATTGAATATTTAGGTATCTTGATCTGTGCATAAGAACCCGGGATGAAGTCCATGTGTTCACCCTTAGGCAACGCCACGATGAACTCTTTGATGAACGTAGCCACGTTCTTGTTGGAGATAACCTCGCACTCCCACTCTTTTACACCGAGCACAGACTCGTCAATCTTGATGCCCATGTCGCTCTTCACTTTCACCTGGCAACCCAGACGCCAATGGTCTTGTACCTGTTTACGGCTGAAGTGAGGAACTTCGGACGGCAGGATTTCGCCACCACCATCCAGCACCTGGCATTTACACTGTCCGCAAGAACCCTTACCACCACAAGCGGAAGAAAGGAATATACCGTTCACGGACAACGTATTCAGCAACGTGGAACCGGACTCTACGTCCAGCACATTGTCGCCATTGATAGTCAGTTTTACATTACCCGAGGGTACCAGGAAATTCTTGGCAACCAACAGGATAACGACAAGCAGCAGAATAACCACCAGGAATACTCCAATGCTCGCTAATATTAAATTTATATCCATTGTTTTATTCCTTTCTTTATTAGATGTTCAAACCAGAGAAACACATGAATGCCATTGCCATCAAGCCTACTGTAATAAACGTGATGCCCAAGCCTTTCAGCGGAGCAGGAACGTCAGAGTAAGCCATCTTCTCGCGGATAGCCGCCAAACCTACGATGGCGAGCAACCAACCGATACCGGAACCCAGTGCGTAAGAGATAGCATCCCATATATCACCGATATATTTCGGATCGCTCTCACCTACATTGATGCGTTGCTGCATGAAGAGCGAAGCACCCATGATGGCACAGTTTACAGCAATCAACGGCAGGAAGATACCCAGTGAAGCATACAGCGACGGGCTGAAACGCTCTACCACCATCTCCACCAACTGCACGATACCTGCAATTACGGCAATGAAAAGAATAAAACTGAGGAAGCTGAGGTCAACGCCATCAATAATAGCATTGGCAGCCAGCACCTTGGTCTGCAATAAATAGTTGACTGGAAGCGTAACCACCAATACGAAAGTAACGGCGATACCCAGTCCTACGGCAGTCTTCACGTTCTTGGATACAGCCAAGTAAGAGCACATACCCAGGAAGAACGCAAATATCATGTTGTCCACAAAGATGGAGCGGACAAATAAACTTATTAAATGTTCCATAATTCTTTGAATTAAGAATTAAGAATTAAGAATTAAGAATTTCTATGCAGCGCCATAGTGCCGCCAATTCTTCATTCATCATTCTTCATTCTTCATTTATATTACTTTTCTTGCAACTCTTTGTGACGTGCACGCTGATACCAGATGATACAAGCGCAGATAATCAACGCCATCGGCGGCATCAGCATCAAGCCGTTGTTCACATAACCTATATTCGTTAACCATTCGTGGTTCAGGATGTTGAAGCCGAGCAACGTACCGGAACCCAACAACTCACGGAAGAAAGCTACGATAATCAAAATCTTGGCATATCCCAACCCATTACCTATACCATCAAGGCAGGATTCCCAGGGACCGTTCTGCATAGCAAATGCTTCCAGACGTCCCATCAGGATACAGTTTGTAATAATCAAACCTACATAAACGGAAAGCTGTACGCTTACGTCGTAAGCAAACGCTTTCAGGATTTCACTCACAATGGTTACCAGGGCGGCTACCACAACCAACTGAACGATGATACGGATACGGTTGGGGATAGTCTTGCGCAGCAACGAAATCACCACATTGGCAAAAGCCGTAATCACTGTTACCGAAAGCCCCATTACGATGGCGGGTTCCAGCTTGGCAGTTACAGCCAGTGCAGAACAGATACCCAGCACCTGTACGGTAACGGGGTTGTCCATGCCTAGCGGATTAGAGAATACTTCTCTGTTTTTCTTTGAAAATAACTGTCCCATATCCTTATTCCTCATCATTATTGGTTAAAAAACTCTTGTAACTATTCAGACAAGTTTTCAGCATAGCATCCACACCTACAGAAGTAATCGTACCGCCGGAGATACCGTCCACCTGGAAATCAGGTTTCTCTACCTTGCCGTTTTTCACAACACCCAGGGCAACTTCACCATTATCCAGTGTCTTCTTGCCCAAGAATTCATCCTGGAAGTGTTGACCTGCGATTTCAGCACCCAGACCCGGAGTTTCACTGGCATGAGAGAAATAAACACCGTAAACGGTATCCTTATCACTGTTCAGTGCAACATAACCCCAGATGGCGCCCCAAAGACCGGCACCATAAACAGGGAATACATATTTCGTTTCTCCGTCCACTTCTGCCACGAATACGTGCAGGCGTTGGTGTTCTTTAGCTTCTTTTTCGTAACCGGTAGCAAATGCGCCTGTGTTTTCGGTCAATGTACCGTCCACGTTCATCAGCATGTCTCCCTTTACATATTTATTATATTCAGCCTCGGCATCCGCAACATTCTTAATGTTCAATGCAGCAAGGATTTGCTTCTTCGTATCCAGTTCCACGTTTTTATCCTGAATGCTTCTCAGTGAGGAACTAACGAATGCCAGCAAGAATGCAACGATAACAACCATTACCGAAGCATAAATGATAGTATAACTATTACTATTGGTATTCATTTTCTTCGGGTATTTTAATTGTTAGACTTGATTGCACGTTTCTCGCGGCGGCTGATGTTGCCCTGTACTACACAGTAGTCAATCAGCGGAGCAAAGATATTCATCAGCAGGATGGCGAGCATCATACCTTCGGGGTAACCGGGGTTCAGTACACGGATCACGATGGCCATGACGCCAATCAGGAAACCGAAGATATACTTACCCGTCTCGGTACGTGCCGAAGTTACGGGGTCGGTAGCCATGAACACGGCACCAAAACAGAAACCACCCAGCACGAGGTGTTCGTACCAAGGCATCTGAGCCATCGGAGTATCGGGACCGACTGTATTGAACACCCAAGCCATGAATGCACCACCCACGAATACGGAGAACATCGTCTTCCAGCTTGCAATGCCCGTTACCAGCAACAGGATAGCACCGAGGGCAATGGCAATTACACTCGTCTCACCAATAGAACCCGGTATCAGCCCCGTCACCATATCCCAGGAGAAAGGCGGAACGGCACCTGTAGTGGCAGCTTCACCCAAAGGAGTAGCTACGGTCAATCCGTCAACAGCCTGTCCCATGCCGAAGATAGAATCACCCGATACCCATACGGCATCACCGGACATCTTGGTGGGATATGCGAAGAACAGGAATGCACGGGTAATCAAGGCAACGTTGAATACGTTCATACCCGTACCACCGAACACTTCCTTAGCAAAGATTACAGAGAATGCAGTAGCCACTGCCAGAATCCACAGCGGACAGTCCACCGGAACAATCATAGGGATAAGGATACCGGAAACAAGGAAACCTTCCTGGATTTCTTCTTTCTTCCACTGAGCCACTACGAACTCAATACCCAAACCTACTACATAAGATACAATGATTTTTGGCAATACAGCCAGGAAACCGTAGGCAAACAATTCGATAAAGCTACCAGTAGCACCGGTAGCATGGAAATGCTGATAACCCACGTTATACATACCGAACAACAACGCCGGTATCAACGCAATAACCACCATCGACATAATGCGTTTGCTGTCGATAGCGTCGTGAATGTGCGTTCCCGATTTCGAAGTCCTGTTGGGGACGAACAGGAATGTCTCGAATCCGTCGAACACAGACTGGAATGCGTGGTATTTACCGTCCTCTTCAAAGTTCGGCTTTATCTTGTCGAGATAATTTCTTAACGCTTTCATTTTTAATTTTTAATTCTTAATTTTTAATTGAATTACGCCATTTCAGCACGAAGCATGTCGAGCCCGGCACGAACAATACGTTGAACTTCTACCTTTGAAGAGCATACAAATTCGCAAAGGGCAAAATCCTCGGGAGCTACTTCGTAGATACCCAGGGCCTCCATGCGGTCGATATCGCCTGCAATGATAGCCTTCACCAGATATTCGGGGAAGATGTCCATTGGGAATACCTTGTCGTACTCGTTGGACATAATCATGTGGCGTTCGCCGCCTTTGACACGTGCATCGAGTACATACTCCTTGTTCTTGCCCATCAACCAGCTAAAATAGGAATGATTTACGCTGAACTGATCAAAACGCGGCATAATCCAACCTGCCATTTCATGGATGTCGTCACCTTCGGGAATTACTGTCAGCTGACTGTCGAAAGCGCCGAGGAAGCCGTTCGGGCTTACCTGTTTACCTGTAAGTACATTACCGCTGATGTAGCGCAAGTCTCTGCCTGTGGTCACGTTTCCACTGAATACGTTTGTCAGCAGAGCACCGACTTTCAGTTTACAGTAAGCAGGTTTCAACACTTCGGAACCTGTCACAGCTACCTTACGCGTCATGTCCACACGACCAGTGTTGAACAGACGACCGATGAAGATGACTGCTTCCGCACCGATTGTCCACACGGTTTCACCCTTCACGATAGGGGAAATGTGGTTAATCTGTACGCCTACATTGCCGGCCGGATTCGGTCCGTCAAATGCAGTAATCGTTACATTCTTAGCTTGCGTCAACGCTGCTGCCTTTTGTTTCACACTAATACTCAGATACGTCTTTGCCATCTTGGCAAGAGCGTCAAGTCCTGTCTGGAAGTTTGCTTCCTCGCCTTTCAGGGCGAATTCAAAATCAGGTGCCAGCGGGTTACTGTCGAAGGCCGAAACAAAGATAGCTTTCGGATACATCGTGGGGTCAGCAATCACATCGTATGGACGCTGACGGATGAACGCAAACATACCGGCTTCCAGCAATGCAGCTTTCACTGACTCACCGTTCAGGGCATTCACGTCTTTCTTACCGAATTCTTCATAGTCTTGCTCAGCAGCAGCTTCAACGACAATGTTCAGCACTTTGCGGCGTGCACCGCGCTCCACGCTTGTCACTACGCCGCTTACGGGCGAAACAAATTTCAATTCAGGATGATTCTTGTCGATAAACAAGGGTCCTCCGGCCATCACATATTCCTGTTCTTTGACCACCACTTTCGGAGTGATACCCGTGAAATCCTCGGGAACCAATGCGTAGAATCCCGGCTCTTTCACAGACTTTAACTCCTGAGCAGCTTTACCTTTCAGGTTGATGTCAAGGCCTTTACGTAACTTAATTACATTTGCCATGCGTTTATATAAAATAATGGTTTCATTAATTTGCCGCAAAAGTAGCAAAAAAGAACGTGAATAAAGAGTAAAAAAGAAAGGAATTACGGATAAATTTCCGCAATTCCTTTCGTTAACGAGCACGACAATAATAGGGCTACTGAAAAGGGGCTAAAATAGTATACCACTGCAATAATTCGATTTGCCCTTGCAATAATTTTATTAGCCCTTCCAATAATTATTTCTAATTTTCTTCCGCAAACATCGGATCCCATGCCGGCAGACGGATAGGCTTCTGCTTGAATATATCCATCACTTTGGCAGGCACATATTTGGTTTCCAACACCAGACGGAACATATATTCGTTGAACCATTCGTCAGTCATAATCAGGTGTCCCTGGTAACCGCTTGCGGGACCCCAACTGTTCTCCACCATCCACTTCACAGGCTGTCCGTCCTGATTCAAGTCCACTGCCATGAGGGTCATTGCATGGCTGGAGCCACTGGAAAAGGTTTGGATACGCTGTTTCTTATCCATGCCGAAAGTGGTGCCCATCAATGATTCGTAATCATAGTTTTTCACATCGAGCAGTCCACGCTCTGAGTTCAGGAACTTGCCCACATCGCAGGAAAAATACATCATGGTACTGTCTTTCAGGGAGGCGATGGCCATTTCCTTGATGTCCTCTACAGGCAGATTAACGTATGTCCAGTTCTTGCCGTCGTAGCGGTGGCGGTCATAGTCTATCTCATAGCATTTGTAGTACTCGCGGGTGGGGTCATTCATCACCATCACGTAGTTGGTCAGCAGGTTTTCGTCACCATACTTTTTCAGGAAGGACATCGGGGTATGATGTTCTGTTTCTGCGGGATTGCCTTTGGCATCTTTGCGTACATAGTCAAATTCCGTGGGCGGAACTCCAAGATTCAACACCAGCATGCGATAGATGGTGCCGAGCATCGTTGTTTTTTCTTTATCCAGTGCGGCAGGTTTTGCTCCTTTGGAAGCAAAGTCACGCAACTGTAATCCGTATTCTTTCAGTTTCAGGGAAATGAGGTTTGCCATGCGCGCCGTATTATCGCTGCTGTTCGTTTCCGGCATCGCCTCTTTAGGCACCAGACCATATTTGCTGACGATATCGGCAACCCCCGTAAACGTTCCTCCATCACTCAACGGATGCTGGAAAAGCCATTCCACGGTCTTGTCGGTCATCGGACTTTTGCTTGTGTCGATTACACCTTGGAGGAAAAGGTTCGCTTTCTCCAACTGGTCCCAGAAGAAAGGATAAATCTCTGAAAATTCAAAAGACTGGAAGCCATATTGGGCAATAGTCTTGGCACGCATCACGTTCAGCCCAGTGAAAAGCCAGCAACGGCCGGAAGATTTCTGGTCTGTAATTCCTTTGGAGTTTACTTTCACGGAGAAATGAGTATCCATACCTGTCAGATTTTCCTGGTTGAGGGCCAGTTTGCGGATGTCGTTGTTGCCAATAGCATTACGCAAGGCTTTATCGGCAATAGATCCCTGATAGCTCTGTTTAATCTGATGCAGCATGGTTTCGCTGATACCACCCTTCCCGTCCTGTGCCTGCATAGAAAACAAAGCGGCACTGAAAACAAAAACTGATAAAATTCGTTTATTCATAAAATATATGGTTTGTATAGTAATTGGTCTATTTTTCCTGTCTTCTACAGGTCTTCCCCCCATCAAGTCCGTACTTGCTCCGTGTCTAAGAGCTTGGACTTGGTACGGCTTTGGTATGGACCAGACACGGACCGGGTACGGGGATGGTCTTATATTAGTCTAAATGTCCGATACTTCGAAAAAAGGCCATTGGCAATTCCCACTGCCAGTTCTTTGATTAGATGCAAAATTAATGGCTTTTTTGAAACTTTTAGTAAAATCTTTAGATTTATTGTCTTTTGAATTGAAAACTAATTCAAATTTATTAGTTTTCTTTGCACCCTCATTCGTATGATATGAAGAAATATATAATAGGTATTGTGACGTTACTGTTTTCAGTAACAGTTCTTTCCGCTCAGGAAATGATAAACTTGGCTACCAGCAATGACACGACTCCGGCATTGACCAAACGTGAATTACGAAAACAAAAGGTAGCAAAGCGAAATCTGCATTATAACATTCTGGGTGGCCCCAGTTACACCCCCGACTTTGGTGCCGTACTTGGCGGAAGCGCCCTGATGACGTTCCGGATGAATCCCAGTGACACCACACAGTTGCGTTCTGTAGTCCCCGTAGCTATTGCTTTCCTGTTCAATGGCGGCATCAACCTCTTCTCCAAACCCCAGCTCTTCTTCAAAGGCGACCGCTTCCGCATCTTCGGAAAGTTTGCTTACAAGAATACGGAAGACAACTTCTATGGATTAGGTTATAATACGAATAAAAATTATGTCCGCAGCGACACCACCAGCCAATATCGTTACAGCGGCATACAGTTCAACCCCTGGTTCCTGTTCCGACTGGGCAACAGTAATATATTTGCCGGTCCGCAGATAGACATCAACTATGACGACATCACGGAACCTGCCAAGCATCTGGTAAACGAGCCTTCCTACAAAGCGGCGGGCGGAACCAGCAAAGGATATACTAACTTCAACTCCGGCGTCGGCTTCCTGCTGACTTACGATAGTCGTGACATCCCTGCCAATGCATATCGTGGTATGTACCTTGATTTTCGTGGAATGATGTACACTAAATTTCTCGGAAGCGATGACAATTTCTATCGTCTGGAGATAGATTACCGCCAGTATAAGAGCCTGGGTAAACGCAGGGTACTCGCCTGGACGGCCCAGAGTAAAAATGTATTCGGTGACGTGCCGTTGACGCAATACGTCCTTACAGGAACTCCTTTTGACCTGCGCGGTTATTATATGGGACAGTATCGTGATAAATCCTCCCATGTAGTCATGGCAGAATATCGCCAGATGATAAACACCGACAAAAGTACCTGGGTGAAACGCATGCTCAACCATGTAGGTTTTGTGGGATGGGCAGGTTGTGGTTTCATGGGGCCCACTATGGGCAAAATAGAAGGTGTACTGCCCAATTATGGCATAGGATTACGCATCGAGGTGCAACCCCGCATGAACGTGCGTCTCGACTTGGGTAAAAATACAGTTAACAATCAAACATTGTTCTACTTCAACATGACAGAAGCATTTTAATGAATGAATGATTTGTTTCCGTCTTGTATATGCAATGTAAAAAATACCCCATAACGGACAATTTAGAACTCACAACCAGCAACTATTTTTACCGATTCTCTTGCATCAGTAAAAGATTATCCATATTTTTGGGCTTTATTATCTTGTTTACCTTAAACAAAACTGAGAACATCACATAATGAGAACTTTCGAGATAGTATTCTGGATAAGCCTGTTTATTGTATTCTACACTTATATAGGATATGGAATTGTATTGTACATTCTGGTCAAAATTAAAGAAACTTTCCGTAAACCGGTACATTACCCCATGCCCCCCGACGGGGATTTGCCGGAACTGACCCTGTTCATCGCTGCTTACAACGAAGAAGATGTTGTGAATGAGAAGATGCAGAACTGCCTGGAGTTGGATTATCCCGCAGAGAAACTACAGATATTCTGGGTTACGGACGGCAGTAACGACCATACCAACGAACGCCTTGCACGCTGGCCACAAGCCACTGTACTCCACCAACCCGTACGCCAGGGAAAAACCGCTGCACTCAACCGGGGTATGAAGTTTGTAAAAACTCCCCTTGTCGTATTCACCGATGCCAATACACATCTGAACCGGGAAGCCTTACGTGAAATTGTTCATGCCTTTGTCAATCCCAAAGTGGGCTGCGTGGCAGGCGAAAAACGTATAGCCATGCAGGCAAAGGATAATGCCGCATCCGGTGGGGAAGGCATTTACTGGAAATATGAGTCTAAGCTGAAAGCCCTCGATTCACGCCTCTACTCGGCTGTAGGCGCTGCCGGAGAATTGTTTGCCGTCCGCAGCGAACTGTTCGAGGATATGCAGACAGATACATTGCTCGACGACTTCATTCTCTCCCTTCGCATCGTCATGCGGGGTTACACCATCGCTTACTGCGCTGCCGCCTATGCCACCGAAAATGGTTCTGCTGATATGCAGGAAGAGGAAAAACGCAAAGTACGCATCGCAGCCGGAGGTTTGCAATCCATCTGGAGACTGCGTCCATTACTGAACCCTTTCCGCTACGGCCTGCTCAACTTCCAATATGTGTCTCATCGTGTCCTGCGGTGGTCCATCACTCCCATCCTGTTATTCCTGCTGCTTCCCCTCAACGTAGTATTGCTTTTCACCACTGCCCAGCCACTATTCTATGCTATTATCCTGGGGTTACAAATTCTGTTTTATCTGATGGGAATCTGGGGCTATGTTCTCTCCCGAAGGCACATAAAGAACAAGATACTCTTTATTCCATACTACTTCCTCTTCATGAACGTAAACGTGATAAGAGGATTCCGCTACTTGAGCAAACGTAAAGGCAATAAAAGCGGAGCCTGGGGAAAAGCACGAAGGGCAGGCTAACAAGCCGCCTACCAATAAATCTAAAAACAAAGAAAGACAATGAAAAACATTCTGAAAGACACGAACAATTCCGAGAAACTCCTGAATATGACGTCAGATACATTGATACTCATGGACAAGGATGGAGTGTGCGTAGATATAGCCATCCACAACGTGGATCTCTGGTTTCTGAAAGAAGAAAAACTACTCGGAAAGAACTTGCTGGCGATACTGCCGTCCAGAACATATAGCGAGTTTTATCCGGAATTCAAGAAAGTCTTGTCGCACAGAACAAAGTCGACCCGCAATTACGAACTCTGTTTGAAGGACGATACCTATTTCTTTAAGTGTATCATGCAGCCGTACGGTGCCCTGGTATTATGCCAATACCGGGACATTACGGAGCGCAGCCAACGAAAACTGGAATTGGAAAGGAACAACCGGGAACTCTACGAGATTCAGAAAGCCGCTCTTATCGGCAGTTGGCAATACGAGTCCGACACACGTACTTTCAGCTATGTTGGTCATACCGATATCATGTGTACCGAAGAGCCACAACATATCAACGTAGACATATACCTGAAATATATACTTCCGGAAGACAGGGAAACCTTCAATAACTGGTTGGAACAAAATCTGCAAGGTGATATGGAGAACAGCGTGGATTATCGTATTCTTTATCAGGGCCAAATCTTCTACATCCGCCTCAAAGCCTTTGCACGCGAACGCCATAGAGACGGTAACACCACTATGGAAGGTTATATACAAAACATCACAGATATACAACGCCGCCGCAATGACATCAACCTGCTTACCCACGCCATAAACAATTCAACAGAAGATATCTACTCAGCCCGGGAAGATGGTACGCTCATATTCGCCAACCGTTGTTTTAAAGATCGGCACAACATAAGCAATACGGATGACATTACTCAAATGAAGATATACGACCTCCAATCGTATGGCCGTAACCAGAAAACATGGGCAGAATTTGCCGCCAGCGTCAAGCGGGGAGAATCCAATCAAGGTTACATCGTCCATAACCCGTTACCACTTCGTCCCGAAGTGCTTGCCATTGAAGGAAATTCTTATTGGGTCACCAGCGACGAAGGAATAGGAACGATCTGGACATTCGGCAGGGACATAACACAACGCATCCGTCAAGAACAGGAAATCAAGCAATTAAATCAAGTTTTGGATAAAATTATTGAGAACCTACCCGCCGGTGTTGTCGTGAAAGACATTAAAAACGGCTATAAATATATCTACCGCAATCGTGAGTCATACAATCGGGACATCACCATGCAGGAAGCCCTGGGAAAAGATGACTATGATTTTTATTGTCCTGAAATAGCGGAAGAAAAGAGGAAACAGGATATTGAAGTAACCGCCACCGGAGAGGAAATGCATTGGGTGGCGGAAGAACGCGATGGTAACGGCAATTCCCTCTTCCTCGACAAGCGGAAGATGAAAATAGAAAGTAGCGACTTCCCTCCCATTTTATTAAGCATCGAATGGGACATCACCGACATGGAACTGATGAGACGTGAACTGATGGTCGCCAAAGAGAAAGCCGAAACTTCCGACCAACTCAAATCGGCATTCCTCGCCAATATGAGCCATGAGATACGTACACCGCTCAACGCCATCGTCGGTTTTTCACGCATCATTGCTGAAAGCGACGATACCGAAGAACGCAAAAGTTATTATAACATAGTAGAGGCAAACAACGAGCGCCTGTTGCAACTCATCAATGAGATTCTCGACCTCTCGAAGATAGAAGCCGGCATTGTAGAATTCAGTGTCGCCACGGTCCGCCTGCATCCGCTGTGCAAGGAAATACATGACGCCCACGTATTTCGCTGCCCGGAAGGTGTCGAGCTGATTTTTGAACCTTCAGACGAAGAACTCCACATCGACTCGGACAAGAACCGCATCTTCCAGGTCATTTCAAATCTGATAGGCAATGCGTTCAAATTCACGACCAAAGGCAGCATCAGTTACGGATATCACCAAAAGGGAGAAAAAATAGTATTTCATGTGACCGATACCGGTACGGGTATCGCTCCCGAAAAGATAGGAAAAGTATTTGAACGCTTTGTGAAAGCCAATAACTTCGCACAAGGAACAGGCTTGGGATTAGCCATTTGCAAGACCATTATTGAACGTCTGGGTGGAACAATTTCCGTAACTTCCGAGCAGGGTAAAGGTACTACTTTCACCTTTACCCTGCCTGCCAATACAGCCAAGGAGAAAGAAAAGGAAATGCTTAAAAGCGCACTTGAAAGCAGCGAACTGACAGCCGAAGAGCAAAGTATAATAACTGCAAATGCAGAAAGCACACCAATTCCAGCCACTAAAAGCACAAAGATGAAAACTGTTCTGATAGCCGAAGACACGGACAGCAATTACATCCTGACCAAAGCTATTCTTAGTAAAGAATACCATCTGGAACGTGCCAAAGATGGTATGGAAGCTGTCAACATGTTCGTAGAAATAAACCCGGACATCATCCTCATGGATATGAAAATGCCCAATCTTGGCGGACTGGATGCAACGAAGGTCATTCGTGAACTGTCACCGGACGTTCCCATTGTTGCCCTGACTGCTTTTGCCTACGATCATGACCGCAAAGCAGCACTCGAAGCAGGTTGTAATGATTTCCTGACCAAACCTTTCACCCAAGAGGTACTGAAGGAGACGATAAAGAAGTGGGTTAATAAATGATTAACGGCTAGTGATTAGCTCCTGCGGCATCATAGTGCAGCCTGCTAATCACTAACCATTAATCACTTATTACGCAAAGATATCACTTCTTTGAATATAGGCAATCACATCGCCCTTATTCACGGTATCGCCTTGTTTGGCGCATATCTCTACAACGCGTCCGGTAAATCCGGTCAATATCTTTTCGTATTCTCCCCACGGGGTTGAAAGGTAACAGAACACTTCATCATGCTGGTATTTACGCCCTATGAACGGAGCCACAGAAGGACCTTCCACAGATACTTCCCACAACACCTGTCCTTTATCTAGTGCAATAATCGGATCGGCCTTGGCACGTTTCAGCTTCCGGATTTCTTCTTCCGAGTATCCGTTCTTCACCATAGACGCATCTTTGGCACGTTGCAACTCATCCTCGAAACGCTTCTTGGCTGTGCCGGACTTGTAATCACGATACTGACGGTCGTGCATGGCAAGTTCAAAGAGTTCTTCTTCATCATCTCCATACCCCCAACCGTTCTCGTCCATTTCTTTCCGATATTCATCCAAAGCATCCGGGTAGTTCAATTGCGGATCAGTATCCACAAATTCATATCCTTTTGATTTCGCCAATTCCACAATTTCAGGAGCCAGCTCGCCCGGCAGACGTCCGCTCTTACCGAGAATCATATCCCACGTATGATTATCTATCATCGTCCAGCGCTCCTCACCTTTCACCAGTTGCATAACGTTCATCAACGCAACATTCTTCACATACTGGCTGAAGGGTGTCACCAGTGGTGGATAACCTAATTTAGGCCATACATATTCCACTTCGTCGAAAAGCATCACCAGTAAATCATCGATACTAAGTTCAGGTTCGTTTTTCCCTCTCAGTATCATATTTATTCCTGAATGTACCCCCTTCAGATCCGCCATCATAGAACCCATCATACCACCGGGAAGTCCACATTTCAGCAACAAAGAGGACATATGTTTATTCGTAGGATCCATGAAATAACCCAGGAAATCATCTATAAATTCCTGCGTCATGGCACGCGCTTTCATATAGGCTTTCATATTGATATCCGGTACCTGGAAACCCAGATCTTTCAACATAGCCTGCACCGAAATTACATCCGGATGTACTTTACCCCAGGACATCGGTTCCATAGCTACATCAATGATATCAGCTCCATTCTCACAGACTTCAAGAATAGATGCCATCGACAGGCCCGGCCCACTATGACCATGATATTGAATGATCACTTCCGGATGCCTCTCTTTAATTGTTTTCGTCAATCGCCCCAGCATACCCGGACGACCGATACCTGCCATGTCTTTCAGACAGATTTCGGGTGCTCCGGCTTCGATCAACTGATCAGCAACATGAGCGTAATACTCCACTGTATGTACAGGCGAATGCGTGATACACAGCGTAGCTTGCGGTATCATACCTGCTTCCAATGCATATTTTATAGATGGAATGATATTGCGCGTTTCATTCAATCCACAGAAAATACGAGTGATATCCACTCCCTGTGCATGCTTCACATGATACATCAAACGACGAACATCGGCAGGTACCGGATACATACGCAGAGCATTCAGACCACGATCCAGCATATGTGTCTGTATACCTGCTTCATTGAAAGGTTTAGTAAAAGCACGTACGGCCTTGTTGGGGTTTTCGCCATACAACAGATTCACTTGCTCAAAAGCCCCTCCGTTAGTTTCCACACGGGCAAAACACCCCATTTCGATAATCAAGGGGGCGATACGTACCAATTGGTCTACACGAGGTTGATATTTACCGGAAGATTGCCACATGTCACGGTAAACAAGACTGAATTTAATTTCCTTTTTCATCGCAGTCAACAGTTAGCGGTTTAACATATATGAATTACTCGGTTAACTTAACAAGTACAAATATAAAGGTTTATTCTGACATATAGTCAAACTTATATTTGAATTATTTAGAATAAAAGATATGTTTAATACCACATTGAAACTTATTTTTCATTTTATAACATTTCTCATCATTTCATTCCTCTATGATTCAGACGATAATTTATCGGAAAGGATGGAGGGGGGGCATTATGGTACAGTAATGAGCTAAATGCTGATAATGATTTAGGCGCGGATTATGCGCCTAAAATTATATTCATAACCGCTCAGAAATGAGTTTTTAGTCCGTTGATGGCGACTGCTTTCGTGTAGTCAATTATAAGTTTAAAGATAAATTACCGTTCACTTTTGTCCGAAAATCTTAATTTTTAAATAAAAAGATGAAAATGTGAGGTTGTAGTGCTCTGTATTTCAGGATTTTAAGAGGACTGCATCTCACATAACGACTGAGGTACCCTCACATAACGACTCGGGTCAGATGTAAATATAGAAGAGTAAATTTCAAGCATTGGTTTAACTCATAACCGTATAATAACGAACATAATTCAACTCCTGATTTGCATATTTTACTCATAAGTACCATCAGAAAGAAAAAAACAAGAAAATATGGGATTTATCACTTGAATATGTATCTTTCGGGTGTCAATTAAGCCCGAACGTAACACCAGCAAATGATTTTGTAACATAGGGAAAAGTCATGTTACATTTAAA
>OHQM01000600.1_pt1 | contig 18658 bp, 8 predicted proteins | sample 1577941 | NCBI WGS metagenome assembly OHQM01 (sample SAMEA3879604, study PRJEB24766) | human gut metagenome | biome: human-associated habitat; feature: feces | place: USA | collected 1985/1987
ACCTTCGTGCGCGGATCCTCCTGTAATGGAACAACCAATAATCGTTCCGCTTCCTTCATCAAACCGGCACGTAGGCTGTCCAATAAAGGTTCTCTACCCGCTAAAGCCTGAACTCTTTGTTCTTCCTGCTTACTAAACAGCAACCTGGGGTGCTGCTGCAACACCCTTTCAGGAAAAAGGGCCGATGCATCTTTACAGTTTACCACCGAAGAAAACAAAAAGAATGATAAGCTCACTAAACTAATAAATCTCATAAATTGATACATTGAAATTACATTTTGAACGGATTTACCATCCCGGATTCTGCTTCAACGCTTCGTTGCGCTCTATCTCTACACCAGGTATAGGCCAAAGCATATCCCGTTCGGAGAACTTATGAGTATAGATAAATTCACCATAAATATTGATTGCATCTACCTCACTCATAGCCTTGCTTGCTATTTCCCATCCCCAACGGCGCAAATCACTGAAACGTAATCCTTCTCCCGCAAACTCAACAGCACGTTCTTTTCGTATACGTTCAGCCATCTGCTCTTTGGATGTAACAAGCATCCATGCTGGACCAGAGTTTAATCCGGGCATATCCACTCTGGCTCTTACTTTATTGAATTCGGCAACAGCTTTATCCAGTTGGTTATTTTCATTATAGGCCTCTGCCAACATCAGCAATACATCCGCATAACGAATCAGAGGAAACTCAAAAGGAGTGTGTAAACGGTCACTGATAGCTCCGCCAAGATCATATTCAACTACAAATTTACGATACAAATAAGAGATCCAGCCTTTATTGTTCCGTATGGTTCCCTGATTTTCATTCCCTTGCACATTGTGGTCCATTGCAAACAACATATCTCGTGGGGTCGTCTTTCCGATACAACCTTTATAAATAGAATAAGGGACAATCAAAGTAGCCATCATACGAGGATCCCTGCTTTTATATACATTCAATATTTGTGCTGTATCTACATCTCGCAATCCAATAACAGCCCCTGACGCATCCATCTCTACACTAAACAATTCTTTACGCTGATCCGGAGTTGCGTCATTATATCCGGGAAAAACATCATTCCAGCTGAAAGGGCGGCCATCTTTGAGTTCATACATATCTGCCAATTGAGTGGAAGGAACAGTATTGTTCCAACAACTACCAAACGCACTGCGTGTTCCCATCAATGCTTGCATAGCCATACCATACTCTGTTCCGACACCACTTTTATTCTGTACGGAAAAGATCATCTCTGAACTCTTATCTCCATTATAAAGTTTAAATATATGAGCATAATCAGCGTCAAGGCCATATCCATAGTTGTTAGACTTGTTATTGACAATCTCTTCAAAATCCGCAATAGCATTCTGCCATTCTTTATTATAAAGATAGACTTTTCCACGCAAGGCATAGGCTGCCCCTTTCGTCGCACGACCATAATCAGAATCATTATGCCTGACCGGAAGATAAGCGACAGCCTCATTCAAGTCACTGATGATATGTGCACGGATCTCTTCCGCGGAGCTTCTGGGTTTCTTCAAGCCAACGTATTCCACATTCAGATTCGTCGTTTCATCATAGTAAGGAACACCGCCGTATAAGTCCAACAGAGTAAAATAAAACATTCCCCGCAGGAATCTAGCTTCAGCCATATACTCATTTTTTTGTTCCTCGGTAAGAACATCCATAGTGGGTATGACCCGAAGGTAGCTGTTAGCTCTCTGAATCCCATCATACATTGTTTGCCATTTGGATTGAATTTCTGCTGAACGATCAGAATAAGTACCCAGATACATCATATAATAGTCATATCCATAAGCAATATCAGCCAGGTGATCGAATAAAAACTGGTAACCGTAAGCGTGATTATCCCGTAACATGCCATAAATTCCCATCAATCCTTGTTTCGCATGTTCTTCCGTTTGGTAGAAAAGGTTCTCACTTACTTTATCACCGGGATAAGTATTAAGATCATAACATCCGTTGAATGTGGCAGATGTCAATAAAATAGAAATATATATCAGTATTTTTTTCATGGTTCAAAATATTTAAAAGGTAAGATTCAGTCCAAATGTTGTTAATCTCATTGTTGGATACTTAGTACCTGATATTTCCGGGTCAAGCCCTTTATATCCCGTAAATGTCAATGCGTTATCTATACTGACATAGAAGCGAAGGTTATCCAGCAATAGTCTCTGGGAAAGCTGCTTCGGGATAGTATATCCTAATTGTATATTTTTTACCCTTACATAGGATCTGTTCTGGACCCAAAAGTCGCTGGCTACACTGTTACGTCCATCACTGTAATCCAACAAACGCGGGTAAGTAGCATCTGTTCGCCCCGAATACCAGCGTCCGTCAGCAATTGTCTTATTAATCTGATTACCCCGGCGAACTAAAGGCCAAAAGCTAGCTCCATCCTGACCACTCCAGTACTCTTTCAGTCCTGTTGCCCCCTGAAGAATACATGAGAAGTCCAATCCTTTCCAACTTGCACCGAAATTGAAACCAAAAGTGACAGTTGGATTAGTTCCATTACCAACCATGATACGGTCTTTATCCGTAATACACCCGTCACCATCAATATCTTTATAAAGGAAATCGCCCATTTCCGGTTTTTTATACTGGGAAAAAGCATCCGGATTTTTCTCTTCCATGGCCCGGACCAATGCCAGATCCTCTTCTGTCTGAATAATACGATCTACGGAAAGAACATACTGAATATTGATTGGTTGTCCTTCCAATATCATATTAGTCCCACTAATAGACGGTTCATCACCTTTAAATTTAGTTACTTTGTTTTTTACGTATGATACATTCCCTCCCACAAAGTAATCTACTTGCCCGATACGGTCAGTCCACGTCAGATTCAATTCAAGACCTCTGTTACGGACCTGGGCAGCATTTGATTTAGGAACAGTTGCATTCCCATGCACTAACGGAGCAGGTAAATCAATCAGGATTCCCTTGGTATTTTTTACGAAGAAATCAACATTACCACTCAATTTCGAAACACCGAAATCAATTCCCACATTTGTTAAATAGGTCGTCTCCCATGTCAAACCGGCATTAGACAAGGCCCTTTGCGCCATCCCAATCTGTACGGAATTATTCAATGTATAATTTGAGGCAGAATAAAACATCTGATAATCATAATCACCTACCGAATTGTTTCCCAATGAGCCATAAGAAGCACGTATTTTAAACTGGTTGACAAGATCTATATCTTTCATAAATCCTTCTTCACTCATACGCCAACCGGCAGAAAAAGAAGGGAAGAAACCTCTTCTGTTTTTTCCTGCAGCAAACCGGGAAGAATTATCCATACGAAGATTGGCTTCAAACAAATATTTCTCATCCCAGTTCAGGTTTACTCTTCCAAAGAAAGAATGCATAGCCCAGTTAGAATAGTTTCCTGTCGCTGTAGCATTGGCCGTTGCGGCATTCAATTCCGTCATCTCCGGAGCGATCAAATCTTCCTTACTGGCCTGGAACCAATTATAACGATACGCTTCCTGGCTACCTCCGACTGTCGCCTGAATATTTAATCGGTCTATATCTGTTTCATAACGAATAATTCCATCCATATGATTCCGTACCCATTTTTCATCATGATTGGTCACTTTTGTCTTTCCTGTTCCGGCAGTCTGGACAGTATTACTATACAAATTCCATATATCATGGAACACGGGTTGTTCATAACGGTATCTATTTTGAAAATCATATGTATAAGATCCTTCTATGGTCAATCCTTTAAAAGGTCTGATCTGTGCATAAAAACGCGATACCATTTTATTTGTTGTCCGATTTCCCTTTGTACTGTTTAACTTACGCAATATATTATTGGTACCAGACTGGGCATCATCTTCCGGATTATTGACACCACCATACCGCCCGTCTGGTGCCTGGAAACACATCCCGGGAGTCGTCGCCTGCAAATGTGTATAAAATAAACTGCCTGTACCTTCCGTCTGGATCAATCCCAAATCTTCTTTTCCACGATAACCATAGGCATTAACTCCAATCGTAAACCATTCTTTAACTTCTGCATCCAGGTTCACACGGGCACTATAACGGTCATAACCGGAATTTTCCATAATTCCCGGATTCTTCAGATAATTTCCAGATATGAAATAATGAATTTTATCAGAACCTCCGGTAATGGATATGGTATGATTTTGCAACCATCCTGTTTTGAATGCAGCATCCTGCCAATCCGAATTCGGATATTTTACAGGATCACTATTCCCGGCAGCACGCCACTCGTCTATTTTTTCCTGACTGAACGGTGCCGGCAGATTACTGTTTCTTTCTCCTTCATTAAACAATTCCATATAATCTGCATAGTTGGTCACAAGGTCCATACGATGAGCAACCTGTTGCATAGTTACATAACCGTTATAAGAAATTCTGGAACCGCCTGTTTTACCTTTACGGGTTGTGATCAGGATAACACCATTAGCAGCACGTGAACCATAAATTGCAGACGAAGCAGCATCTTTCAGCACAGAAATACTTTCCACATCCTGCGGATTAATATCGTTCATACTTCCCGGAACCCCATCAATAACAACTAATGGATCAGAATTATTCAAAGTACCTTGTCCGCGTACCCGTATAGTTGCTCCATCATTGCCAGGCCGTCCTCCACTACCTTGTGTCACAGATACACCGGCAGCCATACCCGAAAGCCCTGCTGACAATGAAGTAATAGGACGACTATCTACCATCTTACTCATATCAACAGATGATACAGCTCCTGTCATATTCACTTTTTTCTGTGTTCCATATCCCACAACCACAACTTCATCCAAGGCTTGTGAATCTTCTTTTAATTGGATCATAAAAGAGTTTTTTCCATTTACCGGTATACTTTGTTCTATATAACCGATATAAGAAACCGTCAATACTGCACTAGGAGACACCTGCAAAGAAAAGCGTCCTTCCATATCAGTGACCGTTCCGTTAGTAGTTCCTTTTTCTACTACATTTGCTCCGATTACCGGTCCCTGTGCATCTTTTACTGTTCCCGTAACAGTCACTTTCGCTTGTTGGGATAATAGCAACTTTTCCGTTATACCTTCCCCGGCACTAACCGGATTGGCTTGGACCATTCCCACGGACAAGAATAGTGTGGCCATTCCTGCAAACATTGTTTTCCTAAAAGAAGGAATGTTCAAATCATTCGTCATAAATAGGTAGATTTAGATTAATAAATTCAGATAAACTCTGAGGCAAAAATAGCCGGGTACACAAAAAAAGACCTATACATAGCGTCCGTTTTTTATATACACACAGTCCAAATAGAAGATTTAACTATTTGATTATAAATGATTAGCTATTTCACTTCTCTTTTTTCCGAAATTGAGCCGGCGAAACCCCGAATTTTGTCTTAAAACAACGACTGAAATATATGGTAGAAACAAATCCCAGTTGATCCGAGATTTCACTCACCAACATATCCGGCCGTTCCTGTAGCAGAACCGCTGCACGTTTGATACGCTGATTTTGTATAAATTCACTCGGTGTCATACCTGTAAGATTTTTCATTTTTGCAAAAAAGGAACTACGTCCCATATTCAATTCACGGGCAAGTATATTCACATCGAAATCCTGGTCGCCCATATGTTCATCTATAATTTCTACAATACGATTCAGTAATTTCTGGTCCAGCGAAGTAGAAGCCAGCAACTGTACATCAAAATCACCTTGCTGAGTCAATCTGGATTTCAACAATAAACGATTACGAATTAAATTATTACAACGCATCAGTAAAACTCTTGCATGGAAAGGCTTACTCACATAATCATCCGCTCCCTGCTGGAATCCTTCAATATTATACTCAACAGAATCAAGGGCTGTCAACAAAACGACAGGAATATGGCAAAGATCAATATTATTCTTAATTTTCATACACATTTCCATGCCACTCATCAAAGGCATCATAACATCACTGACCACCAAATCCGGTTTTTCCTCAATAGTCTTTCGTAAACCTTCTTCTCCATTTCCAGCTAATATCACCTGATAAAAAGGAGTAAACAAGGTATTTAATATTTGTAGCAACTCCTCATTATCTTCCACTATCAGTATCTTATAAGAACCGACCTTCAGATCCGGAAAAGTTGTGTCCATCTCTTTATATTCTTCCGGTAAAACGGAATCCGGCAACGATCCCCGTTTGATCATAGGCTCTTCCGGAACTTCCAGAAGAATGGTATTTCCATCATTCTCAAAATGGGCTTTACCTTTTAATAAGGTGATCGTAAAAATTGTGCCATATCCCAACTGGCTTTGTACCGTAATCTCCCCATGATGAAGGTTGACAATGTTCTTACTCAATGCCAGCCCTAGTCCGGTTCCCGGATTGGCCTCAGACAGTTGTTTCCCATTTTCCGCCTGATAAAAACGGTCAAAAATACGTGACACATCACCAGACGATAGTCCGATACCCGTATCGATCACTTTTATATGAACATTATTCTCATCCGGAGAAATATACAAATCTACCACACCTCCCGGTTTAGTATATTTGAAAGCATTGGACAAAAGATTATAAAAGACCTTTTGCAGTTGATTGGAATCAAACCACAGCAGCACATCATCTTCTTCATGATGAAGATTAAAGGAAATCGTTCGTTGGGCAGCCAATTCACAATACGAAAGATAAATATCCTTCAAAAAAGGAACCAGATTTTGTTCACAGACGCGCAACGAAACATAATTCTGCTCAAGTTTCCTAAATTCCAACAATTCGGAAATCATATTCCTCATGCGAGTAGCATTCTTACTAATCTTAACAATCCTATTATATAAAGTTGGAGGAAGTGATGAACTCTGAAGCAACATATCCACCTGACTGAAAATAAGCGTCAGCGGAGTGCGGAACTCATGGCTGATGTTAGTAAAAAAACGTAGTTTGGCCTGATTAAGTTCTTCATTCCGCTCTTTCTCTTCTCTTTCTTTCTCAAGAGAAAGGGCTAATCTTCTCCTGGCATTTATCGTGCGAATTGTCAGATAAACAATTATAATGGTAGTCAGAGTATACAGAATCCATGCCCAGACCGTATTATACCAAGGTTGTGCAATCAAGATGTTCAGAGAAATTTCACGTCGGTTCATCAAGTGCTGCGGTAAAATCTTTTCACGGACCAACAGTTTATATTTCCCGGGATCCAGATTCGTATAATAAATACTGGAGGAAAAAGAGGATACCCAATCTTCATCAAAGCCGACCAGTTTATATTGATATTCATTATTCTTCTGAATGTCAATATAATTAGTAGTCGCAAAATTTATGATCAGATTGTTTTGTTTATTATTCAGGTGAATCGACTTATTAAAAGGAAAAGACTCTTTCAAGATCTCACCCGAAACAGCCCCCGGATATATTCTTTTATTATGGATATACAGTTCCGAGAAATATAAAGAATAATTCTTTTCTTTTTGATCCAGATCTTCCCGGAAGAAAGAGGCAAGACCGTCATTTCCTCCGACAAACAGTTCATTATTTCTGCAAACCAAAATACCACATCCATCCGCAATTGAAGTGATAGGTAAATTCGTTCCCAATGTCACAAACCGGGTATTCTCATTGGAAGGATTCAGAAAAGTAATACCCTTATCGCTGGTAACCAGTAATTCTCCCGAATTTGTTTCCGCAACATTATAACAATAATTACTTAACAAATGCCCGCTTCTCTGTGAGTAATGGATAAAGGAATCGGATTGTTTATCATACCGATATAACCCTCCTCCCAAAACAACAAAATAAATATCGCCACTATTGGTCGTAATAATCCGTTTAGGTTCAAATTGAATACCATATTGAGGCAGAAAATATTTTTTCTGATTATCAGGATCAGCCAGTTTAATCCTGATAAGGGAAGTTCCGATCATAATCCATATATTCTCTTCCTTATCAATCGTAAAATTCTGTGCATTTCTACATAGCCATTTAAACTCACCCGTATCAAGATCCATAACAAAAGTCCCGTTCATTGCACTCACGTATAACTTATCATTATGAATCATCGTGTGAAAGATAATACCATCCGGTTTCACATCTTCTTTCTCATAATCATCCAAATAATTATGAAAAATACCGGTTTTTATATCAAACCGGGTCAGTCCTCCATGGTGCGTACCAATATATAACTGATCCCGTTTTTCGTCATACGCAATACATTTCAGATTATTCTGTAAGACCGAATTAGAAGGTCCCGCAGTAAAATATTTGAATGTACGCGTTTTACGGTCCATAAAGTTCAACCCGCCTCCTTCGGTACATATCCAGATATTACCATTCTTATCCTCAGCCAAATGGCCGACAAAAGAATAATTCAAACATTCTTTCCGAAAAGGATTATCCGTATAATGAGCAAAAATTTCCTTCTCCGGATTAAAATAGTTCGCACCTCCATAATAGGTTCCTACCCATATTGTTGCCTGCGCATCTATATAAACAGAAAATACGGAAGAATGAGACAGACTACCCGGCAGATGGTCTTGTCGGTACACAGTAAATTTATCTGTATACGGATTATATTTATGTAATCCTAAAAAGGTTCCGAACCAGATGTTCCCAAATCTATCCTCTGCAAAACTCCGTATCTGATTACTTTCTATATGGTAAGGTTCCGCTTTAGAATCCGAATACCAGACGACCTTCTCATCCGGCATTATTCTATACAGTCCTCCGGTACGGCAACCAGCCCATACTTCACCTGAAGAACTTTCAAATAAACGGTAAAATTCCGGTCCGTCAACCAGACAACGTGCTTTTTCTCCTTTTTCAATCACATATAATCCTTCATACGTTCCAACCCAAATTTTATTTCCAGAGACCAGCAAACTGGAAATATCCGGTATATCTTCCTCTGTGTAAAGCAATAAACTATCCCCTTTTTCATCATAACGGCAAATCATTCCATCATACCCCGTCCATATATCACCATTTGAGGATGTGACCGTTTTTGCCTTATATTTCCCAATCACATAGAACTTTTCTTCCCGGATATCATACCTCACCAAAGAATCACAAGTTCTGAAAAAAATATCTCCCTGCCGGTTGCCGACCAGATGATCACATTCATGTCCTAACAAAACATTTATAGAACTCTCCTGGTCAGGATTCTCCCATCCCTTGTATACCCGCATTCGTTCTCCGTCATACACACTGAGCCCTTCACGCGTACCGAACCACATCCGTCCCAGTTGGTCCTGATAAATAGACATAACAGAGACCTGCGATAATCCGTCACTCATGCCAAGATGCTTAAAATAAACCGGATAAATAACTTGGTGAATGAATAAAAAACACAACAATATCAGTAGCTTTTTCATCTTATTTACGAAACTAAATAAAAGAGTCTTCTTGTATCCCCGCTTATTCACAATTACATTATGAATTATACAAAGATAGAGATATTTTATTCACTGCAATATCAATTGCTCAGTCTTTCATTCGACAAAAAACACTACACTATTTCCAGCGGATCCTCTTCCGCTTATAAGAGAAAACTTATTGTTAATCTTTACTCTGATTTAATAACTTCCGCCGGGTTCAACCGTGAAATCAGCCAGATACGATATGCTACGGTAATAAACACGATTGTTGTTGTTAAGAATATTATACTTAGCCACAGAACTGGATTATTCAGCCATTCCGCAGAAATAACGACTTTTTTGCTAATCAGCATACGCAGGAATAAATAAACAATCGCCAATGACGGGATGGCCGCAATAACTAACAGGCGAATGTACAACTTCCCGAATAAAAGAGCGATCACCCGCGGACCAGCTCCATTGATTTTGCGTATGGCAACTTCTTTTTGCCGGCTGTATGTATCCAGCGTAATAGCAGAATAGATACCTAAAACTGTTATAATCAAACTGATGACAGAAAGCAACATAAACAATTCGCTCATCATCTTCTCACCTCCGATATACCGGAAACGTTCTTCCTGCTTGGTTGTCAGCAGGAAAGGAATAGATTCCGGCAACTTGCTGCGGACAATACTCAGGATACCTTTCCGCACATCTTGCTCCTGACCGGGCATACATTTAATATAAGCAGTCCTGTAATCGGCTTTTTCCGGCACGGACAAAAATGTGAAACGATGATATTGGTTCGCCCTGCTTATTTGTTCACGGGTATATAATGGTTCAAAAGGCAACTGTTCATATATACCCGTGATCTGGAAAGTACGGTCACCCAACCGTACAGACGAAGGGTTCGTTTCTCCTTCCTTTTCCAACTCCCAGATAAGTGAACGTGAAACGACTATTTCATTGGAAGAGCGTGGCATTCTTCCTTCTATTTTCAGATTCATAAAGTCAGAATAATTACTGCTTACAGCATATTCTATTCCGTGTATGGTTTCCTCCCGTTTTGTTTTATAATCAGGATAACTACTTATTCTGTCCAGAACAATATCCTCTACACCTGCAAGTGTCCGGATGCGGGAAACTATTTCTTCTTCATGTCCCTGTAATTGCGGTTCCCACAATTCCACTTTCCAGATACGGGTACATTCCTCCTCTGTCAGTGTGTTATTCCTCTTTCCATCCACAAGCTGATGAATATATCCTATTCCGATCGCCCCTGAAATAAAAAGAAAACAAATGAACAACTGTACCCCCAACATAAAGTTGCGTACACCGTGCTTCTGGCGTTTGCCTCCTTTCACCCCTTCGATCAGGGAAATATGTTTAATACGGAAAACAGCCCATGCGGCAATTAACAGACAAATGATGAACAAAAGACATAAATACTCCAACTCCTGCCAAATCAAAGTAGGAAGATGAATAAGCATATTTTCATTTATCACCTCTTTACTTGCCAGATATTGATAAAAAACAGGAATAAACCATTCTATCATGACAAAACTCACCAAAGCCGACAAAAGAAAAAGAATAGCAATCTCACTGAAAAGAAGGCAGAATAAACCAACTGAACCAGACCCCAGATTTTTACGAAGACTTAACTCTTTAGTCCTGTTGTAGAACGACTGGATACAGAACTTCAGGAAATTAATCATAGCCGCTATCAATATCAAAGCACCGATTAAAGGGATGAAAAGCGTTGCTCCGAGATTATCCGGTTTGTACATTTCTTCTTTGAAAGTCATTACAGCCAGATAATTATCATTATTCTTACCAAAGACAGGTAGTTGTTTTCGCAACCGTTGGTTTATTTCAGTACTTGATACACCCTTTTCCAGCAATACAACCACGTTCGAATATTTCCGATCCGGATTAATCACCGATATTTCGGGAAAATAAAAATCGTTCTTCTCCCGCGATCCATCCGGCAAATCGCGGACAACAGCACTTATAGTAGAGTATTGAACAGCCGAAGTATCGGTATCAGCCCGGCTGAAGTAAAGTGTTTTGCCTATAGGGTTATCCTCCCCGAATATCCTTCGGGCAGATGATTCACTGATCCAGACCTCTCCCGGTGTCCATACTGGCATTTCCCCTTCAAGGGTTTGTATGCCGAAGATGACAGGAAAATCTTCCGTGATATTCTGGAAACTACATTGAAAAGGTATTTCCTCCTGTCCCGCATTACTAATAGTAATATTTGCTTTATCATAACTGTAAGAATAGGCTATTTTTTCCATTCCTGCCACCGGGTTACTCATCAGTGCCTGCAATTCTTTTCCCGGAATATATGGTTCGTTATACTTACTTTTTTCCGACTTCACATAAAGATTAGCCATCCTGTCGTTATTGCTCCAAACCGTAAACTGACTGTTAAATCTCCTTATATAATAAGATGTCATGCTGAAACATAATAGTCCGATGGCGATACCGACAATGGAGAGCAAGTATTGAACCTTGTTTTTTAATATTTGCCGGATAGCCATTTTTAAATAGTGCTTTACCATAATACAATGTCATTTGTTTCATTGAAGAAAACAAAAGACGTGCCATTATTATAACACGCTGTTCTACTGACAGATAAGACTATTCATGCAATAGTAAACCTGTGTGTTTTCGCACGAATATTGTTCTTATCCGCACAAACGTTACACTATACTGAGACCAGACTTTATCCCTATAATTTACGACGAATATGTCATAAACCAATGTGTCACTTTTTCACTATATGTTTTTGATATTGGGATATCCGGGACTTTCTCGACTCCCAGTTCCAGATAAATGCCGTCTTTTTCACGGCGTATCACCTTTACCTGGTCGAAATTAACCATATATGAACGATGGCAACGCAGCACATTCGTTTCGTCCAGACTCTCTTCTATGGATTTCAAAGAGTTACGCAGCATGAACTTAGTCAGTACTCCCTTATTGAGATACCAGATACACACATAATTATCCGCCGATTCTATATACAAAAGATTCGTCCGTTTCACCGACAACCGCAATTCATGCTTTTCGTCATAAAAAGAGAAAACCGATAGTTTGTTTGCCGCCTCTGCCCGATCCTCTTCCAGTAACCTCAACTGCCGTTCTTTCTCCTGATAGGAAAAATAGAAATGTAAAACTGAATAGGGCAACAACAGAACCAGGCTTGTGTTGATAGCCGACTCTTTGAAAACGCTTAAATACTCCCGCTCCGGATTCAGTACCAAAGTGTAGATCGTATAAAACAAAGACATGAAAAATATCTCCAGAATAATCCACACCGAATATGCACCTACGGAAATGGCATGTTTCCTGCCCCAATAATACATCACAATCCGGCTGATCACCACCACCAGCACACCGGTAAGAATAATCAGACTGGAAAAAACAAAAAACTTAAACTCTGAAACCCGATACCAGTTCGACGAACTGAACGGCTTATATATATTGATAAATACCAAAGCGAAAAACGCTGTCAGCAAGATCAGGCGAACGATGTTCGACTTTTCATAAATATAACCGGGTATTTTATGACCGAGCATTCCCATATCTTTTGCCTCCTATTTGGAGAACAAATGTACTAGTAAATCCCGAAACATTCACCCCGCATATAAAAATTTCACCCCGCCATTCCGGTTTATGTCCCAGCCGGAGTTCGTCGGAACCATTTATTTGCAAGGATTGTTTTAATAATGTTTGTTTGTATCAAAAAATCGATTGTTATGGATATCTCACTTCGTACACAACAACTGAACAGCCTTTTCTCGTACGATAAAAAGGCGCATCTGGAAGAGAGCCGTCTGGAAATAATTCCCTTTCGCTTTACACAAACGATAGGTGCCAGCGAAATTAACGAATTCCAGAAAGGACTTGCCACCACTGAATTTTGTTCCGTCACAGACGACCATATTCAGGAAAATAAAACATTCAATTATACAGTCTTCGCCCCTTCGGGAAAAGAGAAACGCGACAAAGCCATCATCCTGTTGCACGGACTGAACGAACGTACCTGGGAAAAATACCTGACCTGGGCCGAATATCTGGCCGGTTCAACCGGAAAGCCGGTCATCCTTTTCCCTATCGCATTCCATATGAATCGTACACCGGGTAGCTGGTGCAATCCACGGATGGTTTTACCCTGGGTGAACCGGAGGAAACAGGAAATAGACAACCTGGAAAACTCGACTTTTGCCAATGTCACATTAAGCAGCCGCCTGTCAGGAAAGTCTATAACTTATGGCAATTGGTACATGAGATAAAGAGCGGAAAACATCCCTTATTTAAAGAAGATACTTCCATCAACCTGTTTGCTTATTCGATCGGAGCCTTGTTATCACAGGTCTTGTTGTTGAGTAATCCGGAAAAGATGTTCAGCGACACCCGCCTGTTCATGTTCTGCGGCGGTTCCATTTTCAGCCAGATGAACGGAAACGCACGGGATATTATGGACCAGGATGCATTCAACAGCCTGCAACGATTTTACCGCCACGATTTTCTGGAAGAACGTTCGCTGCCTACTTCCTTTAAAAATGATTTTCTGGAACAGGCGTTCAAAGCCATGATTCGCCCTGATGTCTTACAGGAATACCGTGAGTCCTTTTTCCAGAAAGCCTGCAACCGCATCAAAGCTATCTCACTGAAGAAAGACATTGTCATGCCGACCAACGGAGTGATCAAAGCGCTGGGTAAAGCCTCTGACAAGATACTGGAAGAAATAGATTTTCCGTTCCAGTATTCCCATCAGATTCCGTTCCCGTTCCGGTCAAAAACCGACCAGACACTTGTAAACCAGGCTTTCAATAATATATTCAGCCAGGCAGCTGCATTCTTGTAAAAGTCCCTACTAGTTTAATGTGATCACCTTGTATTTAGGAACCAGCATCTTCATCACGATCCAGCCGATCAGGTAAGCGACAGCGCAAAAGATAAAGACAATAGCATAACCGGCCGGTTTGCCTTCGAAACCCATAAACTGCATGTTGGTATCGCCACTATATGTAAATAGCATGCCGGCCCCCTTCTGAATAAAGAACGAACCGATACCGCCTGCCATACCGCCAATACCGGTAATCGTAGCGATTGCACTTTTGGGGAACATATCACCTACTGTAGAGAATATATTTGCACTCCAAGCCTGATGAGCAGAGGCACCGACGGAGATCAGCAGAATAGGCACCCAATAGCTGATATAGCCCAATGGCTGCGCGAATAAAACGACCAATGGGAAGAATGCAATGATCAACATCGCTCGCATACGTCCTGCATACGGATTCATCCCCCGATTGATGAAATAAGTCGGAAATTTACCACCAAACACGGAACCGATCACCGTAATAGAATAAAGTATAGCAATTGGCCATGCGATCTGGGTTCCTTCCATATTATATTGTATCTTCAGATAAGCCGGAGTCCAGAAGAGGAAGAACCACCATACGCCATCCGTCATAAACTTACCAAAAGCAAACGCCCAAGTCTGTTTAAAGCCCAGACATTCAATGAAAGAAAGCTTCGATTCATTTTCAGGCTCAATTTCATCCGGAGTCAATTCAGCATCATCCTGCTGAATATAAGCACGTTCCGCATCATTTACCTTTGGGTTATCTGCGATTGGTTTATAGATAAATAACCATATTCCCATCCAGATAAAACCGATCAGACCGACAATAATAAAAGCCATTTCCCACCCCCATAGTTCAGCCATCAGAGGAACAGTCAATGGAGCCACAATAGCACCAACATTAGCACCAGAGTTAAAAATACCCGTTGCAAAAGCACGGTCTTTTTTCGGGAAATACTCTGCTGTCGCTTTAATAGCAGCTGGGAAGTTTCCAGCCTCACCAAGAGCCAGCACACAACGTGCTATAATAAAGAACGTAACACTTACCATACTGATCGTAGCCGCAAGGTCTGTTCCTGCAGCTACAGCCCGTAACGCATCTGCATCTGGTAATCCGACCCATTTTTCTGTTAATACACCACACAATGCATGAAGTGCCGCCCCTGCAGACCAGACAGCAATTGACCAGGCATATCCTTTCCTGGTTCCCATCCAGTCGATAAACCTTCCGGCAAATAACATGGAAATTGCATAAAACAAAGAGAAAATGGCAGTGATTGTTCCATAATCGTTGTCTGTCCAGTGAAATTCTTCTTCCAGCATCGGCTGTAGAAGTGAAAGTACCTGACGGTCTAGATAGTTTACCGTTGTTGCGAAAAACAACATCGCACAGATTACCCATCTGTACCGTGTCATTTGTTGATTGACATTCCCTAATGCGCTCATTTCTTAATAGTTTTTCATGATTTGCGGCAAATATATATCAATTTTTTTAAATACAAAGCATAACGTGTGTGCGAATACACGATTATTTACATTAATTCGGAAAGTTACAGTAAAAACAGAGGTATTGCGGAAATGATTTCGTACGATATTTGGTTCTACGTTTTTTTTCATCATCTTTGTATGAAGAAAACATACAACATTTTACAGGCTGTCTTTATGAGAAAATCTATACTATATCTTCTCCTGATGATTATCTGTCTGTCCGAGCTATATGCAGCAAACAGAAAATCGTTCAACTATTACTTTTCGCATATTTCGAGTGCAGACGGTTTGTCGGAAAGCCAGGTAAAAGTAATACTACAGGATAGCTACGGTTTTATGTGGTTCGGCACCAAAAACGGACTGAACCGGTATGACGGTACTTCTATCCAAACGATCAATTGCGATGATTATATTGCTGGAAAAGGCGATCACAACATCTCTGCCCTTTTCGAGGATGAAAACAAAAAATTATGGGTAGGGACAGACCGGGGAGTATATATCTATGACCCTGTATACGACCTGTTCACGTTTATAGACCAGAAAACCGAAAATGGGGAGCAGATGGGTAACTGGGTTGCCAAAATCACCTCCGACCATTCCGGTAATATCTGGATACTGATTCCCGACCAGGGCGTCTTCCGTTATAAAGACGAGAAATTATATTATTACGCCATCACCAACAAAGATAATATCAAACGGGAAAGCCCCGGCGCCATCTGCGTCAGGGAAAACGGAGAAGTCTGGATCGGGACAGCCGGTGTCGGCCTGTTCCTCTATAATCCGCAAACAGACTCCTTCATTCAGCATCATACCGACAAGGATGGCAACACCCTGATGGGGGCCCACATCTTCTCTATGTGCGATTACGGCGATTGGATCGCACTGGCTATCCATGACGGAGAACTGAAAAAGTACAATCCCAAGACAAATACCCTGCAAACAGTCAACGCCCCGGGAGTACATCACACCATCTTACGCGACGTGGTCTGTTACGATCAGAATAACCTTTGGGTCTGCACGCATGCCGGACTGTTCATCGTTGACGAACAATCCCAAAAAGTAACCCATCTCCAGGAAGACCTGATGCATTCGTACAGCCTTTCCGACAATATTATTTTCTGTATCTATAAAGACAGGGAAGGAGGTATCTGGCTCGGCACCAAATTCGGCGGAGTCAACCATTTACCGAACTACAAACTATTGTTTGAAAGGTTCGTCCCTTCCAGTTCGGAAAATTCGCTGAATACCCGCCGCATCCGCGAACTGGCGGAAGATCCCGAAGGCAACATCTGGGTTGGGACGGAAGATAACGGTATCAACATTCTAAATCCAGCAACCGGAGAAGTAACACAGATCAACTATCCGGAATCCGATAGGAAAAGCCATCTCATGACCCAGTCCATGAGTATGTACGACGGCAAAATATATTGCGGTTTGTTTAAATACGGACTTGATATCATAGATATATCCAACCATTCGATCAAACATCTCAACCACCAGCAATTAAATCTTGACGAAGAAAGCGTATATTCCCAGTTGATCGATAGCCGGGGCCGTCTTTGGGTAGGAAATGCCTGGGGGTTATCCAGGGCAGAAGCCGGCTCGTTCGATTTTACCCGGATACCGGAGATCGGGCTCGATTGGATCGTATGCATGCTGGAAGATAAAAAAGGACAGATATGGCTTGCCTCGATGGGGAGCGGTGTATGGAAATACAATCCGAAAGATGATTCTTATAAAAAATATGTCAATGACACTCAGGACCCTGCCAGCCTGAGTTCAAACTCCGTCAGTTCCATCATGGAAGACAGCAGAGGACAGATATGGTTCTCTACCGACCGGGGTGGCATCTGCCGGTACAACGAGGCGGATGACAACTTCACCACGTTCTCCAAAGAACAGGGCCTACCTGACGATGTAGCTTATAAAATACTGGAAGATAAAAATCATTATTTCTGGTTCGGGACCAACCAGGGGCTCGTCAAGTTCAAACCGGAAACCGGAGATATCCGTGTATTCACTACCCGCGTCGGCAACCAGTTCAATTATAATTCGGGACTCAAAGCAAGCAACGGCAAATTCTACTTCGGAACGATCGACGGACTGATCGCTTTCAATCCGGATGACGACCAGCGGACCGACTCCATTCCTCCGGTCTATATCACGAAGTTCAGCATATATAATAAGGAAGTAACCGTACATACCCCCAACTCTCCGTTGAGCAAAAGCATCCTGCATACCGACCGGATTACCTTGCCGTACGACCAGTCGAATATCAGTTTCGATATAGCACTGCCCTCTTATTCATCTGCCCGTAGCAAGGAATGTTACTACAAAATGGACCCGCTGGACAAAGATTGGGTAAAAACCAGTAATAACCAGAATATTTCGTATGCCAAACTGCCCCCGGGCAACTATACGCTCCTGGTAAAAGCTGAGATTGAAGACGATAACCAGCCGGTTACCTCACTCCGTATCGTCATCCTTCCTCCCTGGTGGCTATCCTCCTGGGCTTATGCCGTTTATGCGATCCTGGTACTCTGCCTGATATATGCTTGGTTCCGCTGGTACAAACGCCGTAAGGAACGGCAGATGGAAGAGAAACAGAAACTCTTCGAGATAGAAAAAGAGAAGGAACTCTATGAGGCTAAGGTAGAATTCTTTACGGAGATAGCCCATGAAGTGCGCACGCCGCTGACACTGATCAACGGTCCGCTGGAAACAATCCTCGACATGAATATCCAGGACAGCAAAATCACGCGTAACCTGACCGTAATTGCCCAGAACACCAAGCGCCTGCTCGAACTGACCGGCCAGCTACTCGACTTCCGGAAGATCGGGGCCAACAAATTCAAGATGGATTTTGCCTGGACCAATGTTACGACTCTGCTGAAAGATACCATCCTGCGCTTCGAACCGACCATCGTTCAACAGGATAAAAAATTATCGGTCGATATTCCCGAAGAAGAAATCAC
>OHQM01000613.1_pt1 | contig 18363 bp, 20 predicted proteins | sample 1577941 | NCBI WGS metagenome assembly OHQM01 (sample SAMEA3879604, study PRJEB24766) | human gut metagenome | biome: human-associated habitat; feature: feces | place: USA | collected 1985/1987
CAGCGTCATCGTAGGTGCAGGCAATGTAGTTGATCAGGACGGCTTCCGCTACCTCGTAGAGGCTGGTGCAGACTTTGTCAAGGTCGGCATCGGCGGCGGCGCGATTTGCATCACGCGCGAGCAGAAAGGCATTGGCCGCGGGCAGGCAACGGCCCTGATCGAGGTGGCTGAGGCACGTGACGAATATTTTAAGGAGACGGGTGTCTATGTGCCGATCTGCTCAGACGGCGGCATTGTTCATGATTATCATATCACCCTGGCGCTTGCCATGGGCGCGGATTTCATGATGCTGGGCCGGTATTTCGCCCGCTTTGACGAAAGCCCGACCAAGAAGGTAAACGTTAACGGGAATTATATGAAAGAATACTGGGGCGAAGGCAGCGCCCGGGCCAGAAACTGGCAGCGCTATGATGTTGGTGGAGAAAATAAGATGTCTTTTGTCGAAGGTGTTGACTCTTATGTTCCATATGCTGGAAGCTTACGAGATAATGTAGGTCTAACTCTATCTAAGATTCGCCATACAATGTGTAACTGTGGATGCTTAACGATCCCAGAACTTCAAAAAAATGCCAAAGTTACTCTTGTGTCAAGTACAAGTATCGTAGAAGGTGGCGCACATGATGTTGTTGTGCGTGATGAACACTTTGATGCAAAAGTAAAATAATGTAGATAAGATCAGGCAATTGTCTGATCTTTTTATTTTGTTTATAAATAGTTGAATGGGCAACTTTTGCATGATAAACTATGACTAATTGAGGAGAATATATGGCTAGACAGAATGAGCATTTTATATCGCAGTACCCAAAAATATTATGATAAAAAACTTGCAAATCTATCTTTGACTTATGCACAATTGCCAATCTTGATCGCCATTTATGAAGAAGAGGGAATATCAATGCAAAAAATTGCCTTAGATGGTGGATATGACAAGGGAACGATCACAAAAAATGTTCAAAAATTGGTCAATTTAGGTTATGTTATTGTACAGTCTTCAATCAAAGATAAACGAGCAAAAGAATTATATACGACCGATAAGACCAAAGAAGTTATGAATCAGATTTACAGCATTCGAAGAAATTGGTGGAAGCACATCATTCAATCGATTCCTTCTAAAAAGATTGAAGAGTTTTCTTATTTATATGAAGATATGGCTGAAAACGCAAAGGTCTTCGCGGATAAAGATGATGAACAGGTTCAGTTTTTCGATCATCAGAAAGTGGATTTGAGTTTTTATACAGATAAAGTTTCGACTGTCTTGAGTACAGCAGGTTGTAATTTTCGCTGTAAACACTGTACGAAACGCAATCTGATTTTCTTAAACGAAAATCGTATGGAGCTAAACCTGGAAGATATCAAGAATTTTTTAGAGAAACGTAAAGATATATATGATGCCGTTTGTCTTAAGGAACCAGAACCTTTGATGCACGAAGAACTTGCACCTTTTTTAAGGTATGTAAAGAAACTTGGATATCTTGTGAAGATTCAAACGAATGGATCGTATCCAGATCGACTTAAATCATGGATCGATCAAAAATTGATTGATTTTGTGAGCCTGGATATTAAAAATGCTCCTTCTTATTATGGAGAAACGATTGGTATTCCAAATTTTAATACCGATATTATTACAAAATCGATCGAAATCTTAAAAAAAGGTCAAATCGATTATGATATTACGATTACTTTGATCAAAGAATTACATGATACCAACCGTTTAAAGGAAATGGCAGGATGGCTTAAAGGGGTAAAACAAGTGACTTTGATGTCAAATCCATCGACCATGGTTGAAAATTATCATGCCTTTGATCAAAACGAGATGAATGAAGCTTTACATATTTTTAAAGCGGTTATACCAAATATACAAATAAAGGGGGAAGCATATGTTTCAGGTAGAGAAGCGTGATGGAAAACTTGTATCTTTTGATATCAATAAAATAAAGGCTGCAATTAAGAAAGCTTTTTCATCTTTGAAACTGGATACGGATGATTCGATCATTGATTTGCTTGCCTTACGCGTTACTTCCGATTTTCAAGACAAGATCAAAAATCATGCGATCCAAGTCGAAGAAATTCAAGATAGTGTTGAAAAGATATTATCAGAAACAGGATATTATCAAGTGGCAAAGGCCTATATCCTGTATCGTAAACAAAGAGAAAATGTGCGAGATATTTCCAATACGGTCAAAGACTACAAAAATATTGTCGATTCGTATTTAAGTCAAAGTACCGCAAAGAAAAAAGAGGGATCCCTTGAATTATATTCTGTAGGTGGCTTGATCTTATCCAATTCAGGAGCGATCACACAAAATTATTGGTTAAATGAGGTTTATGATGAACAGATTTCTCAGGCGCATTTAAATGGAGATATTTATATCCATGATCTAGATATGTTAACGGCTGATCGAGCAGGATGGTCTTTACACCAGTTCTTATTGGAAGGCTTAGGTGGTGTTAAGGAAAATGTTACATCGAGACCGGCTAAACATTTATTTGCCCTGGCAAATCAACTAGTCAACTTTTTAGGGATCATGCAAAATGAATGGGCAGGGGCTCAAAGCCTTACAGGATTTGATACATATTTGGCGCCATTTATCAAAGTGGATGGTTTAAGTGAGAATGAAGTACACAAATGTATTGAAACGTTTATATATGGAGTGAATATTCCCAGCCGCTGGGGAACACAATCACCTTTTTCCAATATTGGCTTTGACTGGATCGTTCCTGAAGAGTTAAAAGATACTCCTTGTATCGTAGGAGGACAACCTCAAGATTTTACATATAAAGATTGTCAAAAAGAGATGTGTATGATCCAAAGAGTGTTTTTGGATATCTTGATTCATGGCGATCAGACAGGAAGAGGTTTTAAATTTCCAATTCCTACGATTTCAATTACAAAAGATTTTGATTTTGAAAATGGAGAAAACAATGATTTATTGTTTGAATTGGCAGCAAAATATGGAACCCCTTATTTTGCCAACTGTATTGCGACAAATAGAAGACCTATTGATTTAAGAGAAAACTTTGATAATGAGTTTAAAGAAGATATCCTGATCAATAAATCAGGTGGGTTGTTTGCCTATGGAGAAAATACCGGTAATATTGGTACAGTCACGATCAATATGCCTCGAATTGCATATTTATCTGAAAATAAAGAGGATTTCTTTCAAAAATTAGATTATCTTATGGATCTTTCGGCCAGAAGTTTACATGTTAAACGACAAGTGCTGGATAAGCTTTTAAATGGTGGTCTTTACCCATATACAAAGCGATATATTCAAACGTTTGATCATCATTTTTCAACGATTGGTTTGATTGGAATGAATGAAGCAGGTATCAATGCCAAATGGCTTCAAGCTTCTTTGTTGAAAAAGGAAACACAGGATTTTTGCGAAGAAGTTCTTTTACATATGAAGAAACGTTTGTTGGAGTATCAACACGAATATCATGAGTTATTTAACTTAGAGGCAACACCAGCTGAACATGTGACGTATCGTTTTCAGAAAAAAGATCATATGTTGTATCCAGATATTCAGGCGGATCAATATTATACAAATTCAGCAATCCTTCCTGTTGATGCTAAGATCGATGTCTTTGAAGCATTGGAAATTGAAGAGAGATTTCAATCCTTATACACAGGTGGAACAGTATTTGATGTGTATTTGAATAAGCGCATCTTTGATTCAAAGGCAATCAAAAATTTAATTAAATTGATATGTACTAAATATAAAGTGCCTTATTTTACTCTTTCTCCAGCTTACTCAATTTGTAAAGAACATGGATATATCAACGGAAAACAATCAACCTGTCCTGTATGTGGCAAGAAAAGTGAAGTCTGGGCAAGAGTAAGTGGATACTATCGACCTGTAGATCGTTGGAATGATGCCAAGAAACAGGAGTTTGAAAAAAGAAATGATTACAATATAGGATAAGAGGAATGGTTATGGAAAGAATAAAAAGTTTTTGTGTGGATCATACGAAGTTAAAAAAAGGTGTATATATCTCGCGTGTGGATGATACTTTGATTACATATGATATTCGTATGTGTGAACCTAATGTGGATACACCACTTGATCCAAAAGCTGCTCATACGATTGAACATATAGGAGCAACTTTATTAAGAAATGGAAAATATGCCGATAAGATTATATATTTTGGACCTATGGGATGCATGACGGGTTTTTATCTGATCGTTAAAGATCTATCATTTGAAACAGTCATTGATGTCATCAAAGGAGATTCCAGGTGCGAAAAAAGAAGAGTGTGGAAATTATACATACATGGATCTTGAAAAAGCTAAAGAATCCAGCCAATTCTTTATTGATTCCAATTGGGAACATGAATACCATTTATTGTAAAAGTATTGGGGGATCGTTATGACAAGACGTGCAGGTATACTAGCTCCAGTATCTACGCTTGGTGGAGCACATGGAATTGGTGATTTTGGAAAGAGTGCTTATGAGTTTGTAGATTTAATTAAAAAAGCTGGATTTAAAGTTTGGCAGATCCTTCCTTTAAATCCTGTTGGATATGGGAATTCACCTTACCAGCCATATTCTTCCTATGCAGGAGATGAAATCTATATTTCTCTGGAATTGCTTGTAGAATGGGGCTTATTAAAGAGCGAAGAAATCGATGAGTATCTAGAAGGAGGAAGTTCGATTGATTATCCAAAGGTAAGGTCTTTTAAAGAAACTTACTTACACATGGCCTTTGAAAGATGCATGGAAACAGGTATTGAAAGAGATGGATTCCATTATTTCAAAGAAAAACATCCATGGTTATTTAATTATGCTGCCTTTATTACATTGAAGAAAAAACATGATCTGAAATGTTGGCTGGAATGGCCTGTTGAAGAGCAGGAATGGCCAGACACATATCAATATGATATTGAACAACATCGACCACAATTGGAGTATGAGATGTTTGTTCAGTATGTCTTCTATAGACAATGGTTTGATCTAAAAAAATATGCCAATGAAGCAGGCATAGAAATTGTTGGAGATATCCCCATTTATGTCGGAATTGATTCGGCAGATGTTTGGACGAATAAAAAATGTTTCTTATTAGATGAGAAATACAATCCAACATATGTAGCCGGTGTACCACCGGATTACTTTAGTAAAACTGGACAAAGATGGGGAAATCCAATCTATGACTGGGAATATTTAAAAGAAACGGATTTTCAATTCTGGATCGATCGTTTGATCTGGAGTACATTTTTATTTGATATTGTTCGAATCGATCATTTTAGAGGGTTTGATACATATTGGAAGATTCCAGTTAGCTGCCCAACCGCAGAAATTGGAGAATGGGTCGAGGCTCCTGGATATGAATTATTTGATATGATTAATAAAAAGATTCCTGATATACATATTGTAGCAGAGGATTTAGGCGATTTAAGAGAAGAAGTTTTTGAATTAAGAGATCATTATGGTTTAAGTGGAATGAAAATCGTTCAATTTGAATTGGATCCATATGAATCCAATAATGATTTTAAAGAAACACAGAATACGATCGTTTATACAGGGACTCACGATAATCAAACTTTAGTAGGATGGTATAAAAATTTATCTTCCTATCAGAAAAGAAAGATTTCACAAAAATTTAAAAAGTATAAAGAAAGAAAATGTACGGATCGAATCATTCATGCAGTTTTTAACAGTGTAGCTGATCTTGTAATCTTTCCTGTTCAAGATTTATTGGCTTTAGATGATGCAGCAAGAATCAATACACCAGGAACTGTCGGGTCACCAAACTGGGAATGGAGGTTAATATCTTTTGATGAATTAAAAACGGTTCTTCCAGTTTATAAAAAACTGATCCAGAAATCTAAGCGAAAAGGGAAATAATCTGTCAATTCCAAATTAATTGTGTTAGAGTAAATCATAACGAGGATGTGAGAGTATGAGTAAGATAGCTTTGATGTGCGATTCAAGCGCAGATATTACGGAACAGGAAGCAAAAGAATTAGATATTCATGTATTAAGAATGCCTATTGTTATAAAAGATAAAGAATATATTGAAGGCGTAAATATTGATGATTCTATGATCATTGAAGCTTTAAACAATAATGAAAGTGTAAAAACGTCACAACCATTGCTTGGGGATATGGTCAAAATGTGGCATGATTTATTGGAAACATATGATGAAGTTTTCTACTTACCTTTGACATATGCCTTGTCTGGTACTTGTAATATTGCCTTGCAGGCGGCAAAAAATTTTGATGGAAAAGTAACTGTTGTCAATTCAGAGTTTGTTTGTTATCCGGTTATCAAGATGTTATTGACGGCACGAGAAATGTTTAAAAAAGGATATACTACAGCCCAGGTCAAAGAAAAAATTGAGACTGAAGGAAATATGTTGGCAGCTTTGATTCCTGAAAACTTAACGACATTAAAAAATGGGGGACGTATTTCTCCTGCGGCGGCAAGTCTAGCCGGATTGTTAAAGATTCAACCTATTCTATGTGTTGATCATGGTGCAATCGATGTTGTTGCCAAAGTACGTACTTTAAAGAAAGCATATATTCAAGGTATTGAATATGTTACTAAAGGGGTTAACCCCGCTGATTATGATTGGATGATCATTGATGCAGACAATCGTAAGATGAGCGATGAGCTAAAGATAATGTTAGAAGAAACTGTCCATCAACCTGTGGAACAGCATGAATTTAAAGCTATTATCATGTCGCATACAGGACAGGGAACCATTGGTTTTGGAAGAATCAAGAAAATTAAATATTAAATAGAAAAAGCGCTCAAAAGCGCTTTTCATTTCGATTCATATAGATTCGCGCCAAAGAAAAAAATAACCATAGTATAAGTTGAAATACTAGATAAGATCCTCTTAAACCGCAAATTATATACTCAAAGAAAAATCAGGCTATATTGAAAATTAAAAAGAAAAATAGTTCATGTTCATTATCAAGAAGCTTTCTCGATACCATGGTCAATAAAAACATTATGATAATTGAAAAAATCATATTTAGAAATGGATTCATTATATTCTCCTTAAATAATTGTGTTTAAGCTGCAAAAGTACTTAGAATGATCTTAGGATAGGATTTTTTTTGATGATCTTTTTGATTGCATTGGCTTCTTCTTCATCCTTGTGATAGATATCTATATTAAAGCCGGTTTTTCTATCTGATATGTATGCTGCCTTGATCGTTCCATCTTTTAAGGTGATCTTTAAACCTAGATAAAAAGTGGCTTCATTGTTTCGCAAAGGAATGTTGTTCCGGCTAGGACTCAATGGTAAATGGCTTAGGCTCTCCTTTAAAGGATGCCTGTTGATTCAGTACATCAATTTTAGATATATCAAAATAATTAATACTACCTTTGTCGCCAATCAAAATATTAAATCTCTTATTATCATCGTCGAAATCAATACATTTAAAACTTTTCTGTAACATTAAAATCATTTAATTTATTAATTAAATGTTATCTTTATTTAATTATACAGTATCGTTTCACTAAAGTGAATAAATACCACATTCGTTTATATATAATTCGTTATTTGGGCACATCAGATATGAAAGTTGGTTACCCATTTATAATGTTTCTGTATTTTACTTGCGAGATTTGAAGTTTTGACTATAATGTAAAATATGAATGAAGATAAAGTAATTGAACAGATCGCTAGACCGATCATTGAACAGTTAAAAAAGTTGGATAATTCTGAAATCCAGAAAAAATGGAATCAGATTCCAAAGATTCATTTTGTACGTGATGATGGAATGGAAGGCCCTTTAGTTATTGATGGTGTTGAAATCAATGATGAATTCATTGAAAAATTGGAGGCTTATGTACAAGAAGAATTGGAAATGTTAGAAAAACCAACAATTTTACATTAGTGCTTGCATTTTTGTAAATTATGTTGTATTATAAATAAGCTTTCAGGAAAACGCGGGTGTGGCGAAATTGGCAGACGCACCAGACTTAGGATCTGGCGCCTTCGGCGTGGGGGTTCGAGTCCCTTCACCCGCACCACTTGAAAATCGGAGCAGCAATCGCTGTTCTTTTTTTTATAGGTATTAATATGTTGAATATAGAAGATGTAAAAAATAAACAAAAGCGGAAAAATCAAATCTTATTTGATCGTAACTCAACCTGTCTACAACCTTTATTAGAAGAGATACGAAAGTATCCGCATAAGACTTTGACATTATGGGCTCTAACATGTGCGCAAGTTCCGGCAAATGAATTAAATAAGCTTTTAACAAATGATGACCGAGTTAAGATTGCACTCGATTTATGTACAAAATGGATGCAAGGTCATGTTAAGATGCCGCAGGCAAAAAAAGCTTTGTTATCCGTTCATGCGATTGCCAAAGAAACGAATGATGCATATATCAAAGCTTTGGCACATGCGATTGGACAAGCTTGTGGATCGGTTCATGTAGAAACGCATGCGTTTGGACTTGTGATGTATGAGATGACTTCGATTGTCATTAAATATGGCATCGATGATTGTATTCCTTATTTAGAAGAAAAACTGGAATACTATCAGAGAATGTTAGTTGAATGCGATTATAGAATTAAATATGAAGAATTAGAATGGGCGTCTTTTTTAAAAGTGGATCATCCTAAAAATAAAGAACAATTATTGTTTGAGAAGACACAAAAGAGATGATGATCATATTATCTTTTTTCTTTTATCAAAAATATCCGAAATATAGTATAATAAGGGCACAAAAGGTTGCAAACGAAAGCCAAACATGCTAGAATACTCGAGAAAGAAATGGAAAGATAGAAGCACCCCTTCTCACCTGATGTCCAAAGGACATGGGTTCACAGCCAATTCAATTATGAATTTGTGAAATTAATGGGTGCCTTTGTGTGCCCATTTTCTTTGTTTAGAAAAAGGTAGGTGTCGAATATCAATAACAGAAAAGTTGCCCCAAACAATGTCAATGATGATTTGTTTAATGAGAAGATTCCATTTAAAGAAGTGTTAGTCATTGATGTAGATGGAACTCAGTTGGGCGTTATGTCAAAAAAAGAAGCATTGGACATTGCATACAAACAAAATTTAGATTTGTTATGTGTTGCACCGAAAGCTCGTCCAGCCGTATGTAAGGTCTTAGATTATGGCCGTTATCACTTTGAACAGCAAAAGAAAGCCAAGGAAGCTAAACGTAAACAGCATGTTGTTGAAGTTAAGTCTTTACGCTTATCACCAATCATTGATACGCATGATTTTGAAACAAAATTACGTCATGCGACAAAATGGATCGAGGCAGGAATGAAGGTAAAAGTTGATATGCGATTCCGAGGTCGTTTGATCACTCGAGTTGAGGTTGGAAAGAAGATCATGAATGACTTTTTGGAAGCTATGAGCGAAATTGCAGTAGTTGAGAAAAAGCCTCAGCTGGAAGGAAATACGATGTCAACAGTGTTGGCACCAAAGAAGAAATAACAAAGGAGGATAAGAATATGCCTAAAATGAAGAGCCACAGAGGATTAGCAAAACGTGTTAAAAAAACAGGAAGTGGAAAATTAAAGAGATCTCATGCTTATACATCTCACCGTTTCCACGGAAAAACTAAAAAACAAAGACGTCATTTAGCAAAACCAGCAACTGTACATGCTACTGACTACAAACGTATCAAGGATATGTTAGTGAAATAAGGGAGGATTAAACAATGGCAAGAGTAAAAGGTGGAACTGTTTCACGCGCTCGTAGAAAACGCGTATTGAAATTAGCCAAAGGATATTTTGGTTCAAAACACACATTATATAAAACTGCAAATGAGCAGGTAATGCATTCTTTCAAATATGCATACAATGATCGTCGTAAATTAAAAGGGAATATGCGTAAGATCTGGATTGCTCGTATCAATGCAGCTGCACGTATGAACGATTTATCTTATTCACGTTTAATGCATGGACTTAAATTAGCTAACATTTCTATCAACCGTAAAATGTTAAGTGAAATGGCTATCCATGATGCTGAAAGCTTCACTAAATTATGTGATGAAGCAAAAGCTGCTTTAAACGCTTAATTGTTGTTCAATTGAGATGGAGAAATCCATCTCTTTTTTTGCTTTGTAAGTTAGTTTTAACAAACTTTATGTTGACATCTCTTACTTGTTAGAGTACACTAACTAGTGTTAGATAAGGCTAACAGGAGGTAACTATGATGCCATTAACATTTGCCGATACGAATCATGAATATGTGATTCAACGAATTACAGGTCAGGATAAAGTTAGGGTGCATTTGAAAAATCTTGGCTTTGTTGAAAATGAAACAGTTTCTGTAATTCAAAGTATTCAAGGAAACCTGATCGTCGAAATTAAAGGTGTTCGAATAGCCCTCGATAAATCGTTAGCGAATCGAATCATGGTTTAACAAAGAGAGGATGAAGAGTATGAAGTTGTTAAAGGACTGTAAGCCTTCGGAAACGGTCGTGGTTAAAAAAATCACTGGTGCTGGTGCGACCAAACGTCGCATCATGGATATGGGAATTACCAAAGGAGTAGAAATACACATCCGTAAATTGGCTCCTTTAGGAGATCCTATTGAGTTAAATATTCGTGGATATGAATTATCTGTGCGCAAACAAGATGCACAGATGATTGAAGTAGAATAGGAAAGGGAAGTTGTATGGAAATCAAAATTGCATTAGCCGGTAACCCGAATAGTGGTAAAACGACTTTATTTAATAATTTAACTGGTTCAAGACAACGTGTCGGGAACTGGCCAGGGGTGACTGTAGAGAAAAAAGAAGGACCATTAAAAGGTACGAATGATGTCACGATTCAGGATTTACCTGGAATTTACTCGTTATCACCATATTCTTTAGAGGAAGTTGTTTCGCGAAACTATTTAGTTAATGAAAAACCAGATGCTATTTTAAATATTGTAGATGGAACAAATATTGAACGTAACTTGTATTTGACAACTCAATTATTAGAACTAGGAATTCCTGTTGTTGTTGCGGTCAATATGATCGACTTGGTCGAAAGAAATGGAGACAAGATAGATTTAAATCGCTTATCTCAAGAATTGGGTTGTCCTGTAATGGCTGTTTCTGCTTTAAAAGGAAAAGGAACAAAAGAAGTGGCTGCCAAAGCGATAGAAGTGGCTAAAAAACATCAAGTTGCACCAATACCAGAGATCTATGACAAAACTGTCATGTCGGCTTTATCGAAGATTGAATCGGAACTTCAAATGCAAATTGATGACTCAATGGTGCGCTGGTATTCGGTTAAAGTATTTGAAAGAGATGAAAGAATTGATGAATTCTTAAAATTAACAGATGAAAAGAAAGCTAAGATTGAACCAATAATCAAAAAGGTAGAAGAGACATTGGATGATGATGCAGAAAGTATCATTACTTCACAAAGATATGATTATATTGGAACAATTGTCCAACATTCTGTGAAGAAAAAAGGTTCTAAACATGAATTATCTGTTTCGGATAAGATCGATAAAATAGTCACAAACCGTATCTTAGCTTTACCAATCTTCATCTTGGTTATGTATGTTGTATATACCATTGCGATGGGAGGTACTTCTATCTCGATTGGTACAATAGGTACGGATTGGGCAAATGATGTTCTTTTTGGAGAAATCGTGCCAAACTTCTTTGATGGAATTTTAACATCATTACAAGTAAATGATGTTTTATATGGCTTGATCATGGATGGAATTATTGGAGGTGTTGGAGCCGTTCTAGGATTTGTGCCTCAGATTTTAGTTCTGTTCTTATTGTTATCTATCATGGAAGATGTTGGATACATGTCTCGTGTGGCGTTTATCATGGACCGTATCTTCCGTCGATTTGGCTTGAGTGGAAAGAGCTTTATTCCAATGTTAGTTGCTACCGGATGTGGTGTTCCAGGAATAATGGCAAGTCGTACGATTGAACAAGACCGTGATCGCAAGATGACGATCATGACAACAGGCTTTATTCCTTGTGGGGCAAAAATGCCAATCATAGGTTTATTTGCCGGTGCTGTTTTTGGAGGTAGTTCTTTAGTCGCAACGAGTGCTTTTGTGATTGGAATTGCAGCTGTGATCATCAGTGGTATCATTTTAAAGAAATTTAAAGCTTTTGCTGGAGAGCCTGCTCCATTTGTTATGGAATTGCCAGCTTATCATTTACCAAGTGCAGGGAATGTATTGCGTGCAACCTGGGAAAGAGGATGGAGCTTTATTAAGCGAGCAGGTACAGTTATCCTTTTAAGTTCTATTATTCTTTGGCTCTTACAAGGTTTTGGCTTTACTGATGGCCAGTTTGGAATGGTGGAAGATAATAATACTTCTTTACTTGCTAATATTGGAAATGCGATTGCATGGATTTTTGCTCCAATTGGCTGGGTCGGAGATATGGCTTGGAAGGCAACTGTTGCTACCTTTACTGGACTCATTGCTAAAGAAGAAGTGGTCAATACATTTGGTGTACTATATAACTTTAGTGAAGTCAGTGAAGAAGGAAATGAGATTTGGACTTTGATTGCTCAAGATTTTACTCCAATTGCTGCTTACAGTTTTATGATCTTTAACTTGTTATGTGCACCATGTTTTGCGGCAATGGGTGCTATTCGTCGCGAGATGAATAATACGAAGTGGACAATGGCTGCGATTGGCTACATGTGTCTATTTGCATATGTATCAGCTTTGATTGTATACCAATTGGTTGGTTTAGCTATTGGAGAAGTTGCTTTTAGCTTCTGGACGATCGTTGCGCTTGCATTATTGATAGGAGTCATATATCTTTTATTTAGACCAGGTTATAAACCTAAATCAGAAGCTTTGGATCTAAAAGGAATGCAGACTGCAAAATAATATAAAAAAAGGGGGAATCATAGATGGGCGATGTTATAGTACTAATTGTTTTGGTCTTGATTGTTGGACTTGTCCTAAGATCAATGTACACACAACGCAAAAACCCCAAACAATGTACCGGTGATTGTACAACTTGTGGAACTTCGAGTTGTAAAATTGACTGGGATGCGATTAGAAAAGATATTCGGGAGCAAAAATAGGTTGCTCCCTTTTTTATTAAGGATATTACATGGATTAATTGAAATTTTTGGTTCCTACCATGTTTTTTAATATTTATCATTTTGTCAAAATTATAAATATTAAATGGTAGAAATATCATTTTTTGATGTAAACTTATGGATAGGGAGTTGAAAAAATGAATCAAGAATACTTAAAGAAATATGCCAGACTGCTAGTGGTAAGTGGTCTTAATGTTCAAAATAATCAAATTGTTGTTATTAAAAGTCCGCTTGAGGGATCCGGATTGGTTCATCATATTGTAGATGAATGTTATAAAGCGCATGCTAAAGATGTAATTGTTAAATATCAAGATGAGATCATTACACATAAACGATATCTTTATTCAGACCCAGAGGTTTTTAAAGACGTACCAGATTATGATGCAGAGTTTTATAATCAAACTTCAAAAGAAAAAGCCTGTTATCTTACTTTGGTTGGAGATGATCCGGATTTAATGAAAGATTTAGATCCTTCTCGCATGATGGATTATCAAAAAGCCTTTCGAGCTAAAACAAAACCATATCGCAATCGTTTAGATTATATGGAGTGTCAATGGTGTATTGGGGCTGTACCATCCTTAAATTGGGCAAAAAAGATTTATCCTGATCTTGATGATGAAGTTGCTATTGAAAAGCTATGGGATGCGATTTTTAAAGTATGTCGTATTGATGAAAAGGATCCAGTCGAAAACTGGAATCGACATCGCGCTTCTTTTGAGAAAAATGTTCGTATCTTAAATGAAATGGATATCGATCATTTCGTTTACACGAATTTGCTAGGAACCAATTTAAAAGTTGGTATGCCAGAAGATCATATATTTTGTGGAGGAGGATCGTATTTAAACGATGGAACATATTATTTTCCAAATATACCGACGGAAGAAGTCTTTAGTATGCCACATCGCTTACAAGTGAATGGGCGTTTAGTTGCTTCCATGCCTTTAGTGTATAATGGAAATCGTATTGAAGATTTCTGGTTTGAGTTTAAAGATGGAAAGGTTATAGATTTCGATGCCAAAATGGGAAAAGATGTATTAGAAAATCTTTTGAATGCAGATGAGGGAGCACGCTATCTAGGGGAAATTGCGTTAGTTCCATATTCATCTCCAATTAAGAGTTTAGATACATTGTTTTATGAGACTTTGATCGATGAAAATGCATCCTGTCATTTTGCCTTGGGCCAATCATATCCTGAATGTATTAAAGAAGGATTGAATCAAACAGATGGAGAATTAAAGGAAAGAGGAGCCAATCAATCTTTGATTCATGTTGATTTCATGGTTGGAACGAAAGATTTACAAATCAAGGCTATTACAAGAAACAATCAGGAAATAGATGTTTTTACGCAAGGGAATTTCAGTTTAGAATTTGACTAAACTGTAGAAAAACTATAATATAAATATATTAGGGGGAAGTGTCATGCCAAATGAAACAAAAGATAAAACAACATTGGAAAAACTAAAAGAATTGCAGGAAAACGATACGATATCTTCTCTTGACTTTGAAGAGCCAGAATTAAAAACATTTGATGTTACAAATATTTTTGAAATAGATGATGAACAAAAAAAGCCAGAGAAGAAAAAGTTTACTTTTGGCAAACGAGCAAATCGCCATGCAAGCCAAGTAAAGATCAAAACGAATGAGTTCGATAATACTCAGCCAATTATTGAAGATATACGATTCTCGCAAGAATTAAAAGATATAGAAGGCGATTCGCCATCAGAACCAGAAGAAGTTGTAGAAAACCAACCAGAACCTGTTCAAGAACAACCTCTTGAAAAAGAAAATATACCAGAAGAAACAACCAAACCAGTTATTGAAGATAAAGAAGTGGTTGAAGAAGTTATCACTTCAGAAGTAGTCGAAACACCAGAAACTATTGAAGAAGATGTCGAAGAAGTAGAAGAATTTGAAGAAACTGAAGACATCGATGAAGAACTTGAAGAATATGATGAAGAAGACGAAGTAGAAGAGGAAGAAATCAATGATTCCGACGAAACAGAGGCAGTCTTTAATGAAGAGGAAGATGAACTTTTCATGGAAAAGAAAAAATTCCTTTTATCTCAATATCAAAAACAAGAAGCGTATTTGGAACAAAAATCCAAAGAAGGGTACCATTTTGTTCGTCATGTAGGAAAGAAATTCTATTTTATCCAAGGGGAACCGGCAGACTATTATTATTCGATCAATTATTTTGCCGAAGAACCTGATGCTGACCAGTGGCGTGAATGGGAACAGGATGGATGGAAACTAGTAAGTCGTTCACCAGCTAAGAAATCTTTAGAAATACAGAGCGTAAAGGGGAGTATCGCAAAGAAATTGATAATGAAGAGGAAAAATATCGATTCTATCGCAAATATTCAAATTCATGTCGTTCTACGATGTTCTTGATCTTTATGTGTATGGCAATGTGTGCAGTTGCTGCTTATCTGCAGTGGGTGTTTAGAGGATATCTATGGGGATTTGCCTTGTGTGGTGTTGTATTCCTGATTGCCTTCATTGTCTTCTGTATGTATGGAAGAATGCTTAGAAATTCAAAGAAAACCGCAAGAATGTTACAGGCAAAACTTCGTACTAAAGAAAGACGTGCTGCTTTTTATGCCCAGCATTCTTTTGAAACAGATGAAACAGAAGAAGAATTGGATACAGATTGGAATACTTTGGAACAAACTTCGCAAACACAGAAATTACGTAGAAGAAGCAAATAGATGGTCAATAGATCATCTTTTTTTTTGTATTATGAAAATATTTTTCATATTTACATTGACATTTTCATACATTTTCATTATATTATCCATATAGGCTGGGAAGAGAAATAGTAAGATAGTTATTTTTTTAAAGAGAGTTCTTGGCTGGTGAAAAAGAATAAAGAAGACTATCTGAACACATCTTGGAGCTGTATGGGTGAATTGAGTAATCCATATCGGTCGTCACCGTTAAAAGACAAGAGTATGTTAGTACTTGATGAGGCAGATACCGTGAGGTATTTGTGAAAAAAGGTGGAACCACGTAAGTTAAACTTTCGTCCTTAGGATGAAAGTTTTTTTGTATAAATGGAGGTCAAATACATGAAAAAGATCTATTTACCATCGGGAATGCGAGACAATATCCTATCTGAAGCAAAGACAAAAAAAGAACTTCAAGTTTGTTTTGAAAAAGTTTTTGAAAGCTATGGATATTCAAAAATCTACACTCCTTCGATTGAATTTTTTTCAACGTATCAAAACGCTTTTAGCAATCTAAATTCCAACAGCATGTACAAATTCTTTGATCAAGATGGAAACATCTTAAGTCTTAGAATGGATATGACAGTACCAATTGCCCGTGTTTGTGCAACAAAGTTTAAAGACTACCAACTCCCTCTTCGATTTTATTATTCCTGCAATGTTTTTAAAGTCAGAGAATCTTTTGCGGGAAAACGAAATGAAGTTACAGATTGTGGTGTTGAGTTGATCGGGCTGGATAAAAAAAGCGATGTAGAAGTCTTGATGTGTGCTTTTGATGCCATGAAGGCTTTAAATGTTAAGACATATGCTATTGAATGTGGCGATAGTGGCCTTTTTAAAAAGGCATGCAAATTATTAAATATGGAAGATGAAACCATCGAAAAACTAGCTGATTTGATCGATCGAAAATCAATGGTCGATCTAAAGCTCTTCTTAATTTAGAACCGAATCAAAAACAATTTATGATGGAACTTCCATTGTTGAATGGGGATGTCTCCATATTATCAAAAGCTAAGAAACTTTGTTTTGATGAAAGCTTAAAAGAAAAAATCGAAGAATTAGAAGATATATATACTTTACTAAGTAAACTAGACTATCACCAACATCTACGATTTGATCTAGGAAAAATTGCCCATCTAGATTATTATACCGGTCTTATTTTTGAAGGGTTTGTTGAAGGAGTAGGTGTCAGTGTTTTAAGTGGAGGACGATATGATAAATTGCTTAGTAAATTTGGAATGGATGTTCCAGCTTGCGGCTTTAGTATAAAGATTGATTACCTGCTTGATATCATCAAACATTCAAGTAAAAAATCTTGTAAATTATTTTATCCACAAGACAAAGAAGTAGAGGCATTATTGATGGCTGCCAACTTGCGAAAAGAAAAAAATGTGGAATTAATACCATGGCAGAAAGAAAATATTTGGATCAAGGAGGAAGAGACGGATGTCATTATCGATAGCGTTGACGAAAGGTCGTCTTGAGAAAAATACAGTTGCATTGTTAGAACAATGTGGATATGGAATTGAATCATTAAAAGATAAGGGGAGAGCCCTTGTATTTCAAGATACAAAAAAAAATGTTCGTTATTTTTTAGTAAAATCGAATGACTGCATCACATATGTTGTTCATGGTGTCGCTGATCTAGGTATTGTTGGAAAAGATACGATCTTAGAGAATCCTCAAGATTATTATGAGATGTTGGATCTAGAATGTGGTAAATGTAAGTTTATCGTTGCCAGTCTTCCTGAAAATGATTTATTTCATAAAGTAGGGCATATAAAAATTGGGACAAAATATCCAAGTGTGGCAAAAGATTACTTTTTAAAAAGAAATATGGATGTTGAGATCATAAAGATCGATGGCTCTGTGGAACTGGCACCTATTCTTGGCTTGTGCGATGGCATTGTTGATATCATGGAAACAGGTACGACATTAAAAGAGAATGGTTTGGTTGTGTTGGATACAGTTCATGAAATTAGTGCTCGAGTAATCGTAAATAAAGCAGCATATAAATTAAAACGTGAAGAAATCATGAATGTACTACAGGATCTACAAAGGATGGTGAATCAAAATGTTAAAAAGGATCGATAAAAATAATAAGGAGCAGCTGCAGTCTTATCTGCAGAGTCGAAGTCAGGAAATTGAAAGTGATATTTTGATCAAAGTGTCTGAAATCATAAATGAAGTAAAAATGAAAAAAGATGAAGCTTTAAAAAAATACACGTATCAATTTGATAAAATAAAGGTAGATACATTTAAAGTTACAGAAGAAGAAATTGATGAAGCGATAAAACAATGTGATCCTGCATTTATGGATGCCATGAAGCAGGCAAAAGAAAATATTACATTTTTCCATAAGGCACAGAAACAAAATGATTATATACTTCATAAAGAATATGGGATTTATCTGGGGCAGTGTATACGTCCAATCGAAAGTGTAGGAATTTATGTTCCTGGAGGAAGAGCACAATACCCAAGTTCTGTATTGATGAATGTAATTCCAGCTAAGGTAGCTGGTGTTCAAAGAATTGTAATGGTGACTCCACCGGATCCAAGTGGACAGATACATCCCAATATTGCCTATGCCGCAAAATTGGCCGGGGTTCATGAAATATATAAGGTAG